>BNJS01000964.1_pt1 | contig 94180 bp, 114 predicted proteins | sample 8540461 | NCBI WGS metagenome assembly BNJS01 (sample SAMD00202454, study PRJDB9452) | human saliva metagenome | isolation source: human saliva | place: Japan | reverse complement strand
AGTTATCAACCATGATACAAGTCGGAATACAATATTTAAAAACAGAAACATATAAGTGGATATTCTTCTATAATAAAAGGGTAACAATAATTTCTTTTCTGTAATATAAGCTAGTAAAATAATTCATTTAATTAGGTATTATTAAGTCTAATTATATTTTGTGTTGCTATTAGATATTGAGATGAACATATCAGAAAATGTTGGGTGATACTTACGCCAAAACTGAGGTATAGATATATGCCGAAAGGGAAATTAATGAATTACAGTACAAGACCGACCAATTGAAAAAGAAGGCAAGATCTACTAGGAAGCAACTTTTCAAAACGATTAGAAAAACAATGTATGAATATGATTTTAAATCTGGATTGGTAATTGCAGGAAATGGTAGCGGAAAACATCAGTTATTAATATGGCATCTGCTGAAATTGAGATTAGCCAAAATAATCAAAATAAACCAATTATTTTTAGATTTGCACCATGGAATTTTCAGATAAAGACAATCTTATTAGTTTATTTTTGAAAATTTAAAAATAAACTAGAATTCAAACTAATAAAAGAATTTAAAGAGAATTTAGGTAAAGCATTGCGCGATTATGCTAAGTGCTTTTGATGCTTTGTCGATGGTTCCTGTAATTGGATCTGGAATGGCAGCGATAGTGAAGACTATAATGAAAGTCAAGGTTCAAGTTTAATGGAAATTCTGATTTGAAAAAGACTGAAAGAAATTAGAAGAAGAATTGATTAAATCAGGAAAGAAGATTGTTATAATAATCGATGATATAGACCGATTAACAACTCACAAATTCGTGATATTTTCAATTGGTTAAACAAGTTGCCGATTTTCCAAATATCATCTGTATTAATATGGATAGAGCTGTTGAAGTAATGCGTTGGGAGAAGTACATAATGTAGATGGGAATGAATATTTAGAAAATAATTCAAGTTCCATTCGAACTGCCTGATTTAAGGAAATCAATTAAATAATATTTTCAACAAAAATTAATGAAATTCTCGATGAATACTCTAAAGAATTTATATTAGATGAGAAGTATTGGAATAATGTGGTTATTGATTGTATATATCCATTCATTAATAACTTAAGAGATGTGAATAGGATAGAAAATATTTTTCGATTTAAGTATGGTGCATTGCATCGAAACAGCATTTGAGGATTTGCTAAGTATAACTGTGTTAGAAGTATTACAGCCTAATTATATAAATGGATTCAGAAAATAAAAGAATCTGTTTGTGGCGGCTATATGCATGGGTTATCAATTAGTTTAGGTTTAAAAAATGATTATCAAAAAAAATATCGTGAAGAGTTTGAAAGTTTAGGATAAACCCAGAGATGGCAATGAATTGTCTCTCAACGCTATTCCTGCATTTGCTAAAGATATTAATAAATCAAAAAATAATATTAAACTCCAAAGATGCTAAAGAAAAGATGCGTCTAGCTGACCCAGAGCGATTTGATTTATATTTTATGTTTGATTTAGATGAGATAAATTTCCAGAAACACAGTAAATGATTGTATATATAATTTAGATAGAGAACAACTTTTGATCAAATTAAAAATATTAATAAAAGTGGTAATATTGTTTATTTTAGAAGAAATTAATGCACTAAAAATAGGATCCTAATGACTAAATTGATTGTATCTACTATGCTTAAATTACAGGCTGAATTTAAAGGCGAGAGAGGGCTCTCCTTTTTGGTGGAGTCAGCGAGTGGAATGGCGTATCATTTATTATGGATATTCTGAAAAATTTTAATGAGAGATAGAAAGATATAGGGTTATTCGAACTACGTTAGCAGATATTGATAAAGATAGCTTAGGACCATTAGCTACAATTATTAATAGCATAGAACTTTCAATGGTAGATTGGCGGATTCAGAAAATAAAGATGAGCAAATTATAACTTAGAACATCTTAAAGAACTTGAAAAACTATATGGAGAGATTGCATGATATTACAGACACTGAATCTATTTTAGAAAAAAAAGGGTATGATGATATCACATTCTATCTATGGATCTTTTGATGAAGAAGGAGTCCGAAACTATTTAGAAAAATCTTTGAGAATAAATAAATAAACTTAAATTTATTTGTTCTATGGCTGGAAATGGAATAATACAAATGGCTCAGCTGGTTGTGAGTCAAGATAGCTATAAAAATATATCAAACTGGAAGAAGTATATATGTTAATACAAAACATAGACAAGAAGGAACTGAGAAAACTATCAGAAAATAGAACAAATTAAGCTTGCTTCATTTGTTTAAATTATAAACAGCAAAAAGTATGAAGTGACTTGAACAAATAGCAAAAAAACTCGTAAATGAATGGAAATTAGAAAGTGTTGATGAGATTTAACAAGATCTAAATATTATTATGAAAATTTTGCAATTATATTTAAGATCGTGAAGTGAAACAATTCTCAAGATTTTCGGGAATGTAAAAGTCTTGCATCAATGTGCATGGATTAGAAGGTATGATACAAAAGTTAGTTCACGAGGAAGTGGGAAGGAGTAACTTAAGCACAGAAAACTATAATCAATACAATTCTGATGTAATTTATAACGATATTCAGAATGACTTCTTGAACAGTGATGGTTCTATGCATTGGAAGGTTGATTGGGGTGTGAATGGGTCTTACTTCTTATACAGCACAATTGGCTCAATCAACACCTAAGACAGGTGATCAAACCTATTCACTGCTTTCGCTATGTTAGTATTAGGTATGATTGCAGGTGCTGCAGCATTCATTACAAAGAAAAGAATGCATAATTAATAAAACATCTACTACGAATCCTATTGAGAAATCAGTAGGATTTTATATATGGACTAAAGCTGGAGAAATATAAGGTTATGTATATATTTAAAACACTTTGAGTATTTCAACGGTACTGGAAATTATTTATGGTAAATAGCGAAAGTCGCTCAGCAGCATGAAAAGGAAAGAGAAAATGGGAGGAAAAGCATGAACAAGAACAGTAAAAAGAAAAGAAGCAGTTCGATGGCGTTAGGTTTATCGCACATTAGTAGCACATCTAACTTATAGAAGTGCACTACTAAGACATGCGCAGGCAAGCCAATAGCTGAGGAAGAGGTTGCAAACCAAGCGTTTCTAGTCTTACACAACCACAGAAACAATGACACAACAAAACTAGGACAGGCTACAGTACCTCGCAGAAACAAGCAGCTACACTTTCCTGATTAACAACTGTACTCCAGTGATAGAAAAGTCTGCTAGCAAAGTCCATTTTGATAAAGACTATGAATTTCTATAGTTGGCAACAAATGGCCCTCATAAAGGTAAAGCGGAGTTAAGGTAAAAGATTGGGCAAATGTAGAATTGTATAACGCCAATGAAACGTCTGATGATCCAGGAAACGACTGGTGGATACTAGCTACGTGTACAAAAGAAGTCACGTTACACTGATTTGGCTGATGGTTCTGAGTTCACAGTAGAGCATGCTACATTCCTGCAGATAAGCGACAGTCATGCTGGCTTCACGAGATGCACTATAACCATTTTCATTTTTGATATGCCAATTGAAGATGCAAACTCAGAGTTGGGACCAAATGTTGAATATGGATGAGATGGGCTAGAACGTCATGATTATGAATATTGGAGATATAACGTCCAGGTTTCAGAACGAGACTGATGACACACCAGACATACCGACGAATCACTACAGCATGAAGTTGGAAGAAGTTACCCGGGAATAGTGGGCAACGAGACCAGTGAACTCTTCGCGCATACCTTAAATACATACCTCATTACGGTGATACGACGATTACTATCACCAAAGTAACAGCGGACAACTCAGCAAACAACTTGCTGACAGCTGATGTAATTTATGAGGATGTAGTTGAACCCACGAAACAAGACATCTTGACGAATATGAAGTTGCATGAAACCGCTTGGGGAGAGATTCATGAAAAAGCAGGTTCCACAACGGAAGTTAGTAACGTGTAACATGTGTTGGTATAGACCACACACAGTAAGGCAACAGAAGATGTGCGCAGAATTACAGCCAAAGGTGTACGGCTTTACAAGGAGTGAGAGAACTTCAGTGCTAGGAATATGTTACAACACGTACCGAGGCAGCAAATGGTGAGTAGAGTTCGTACGTATAAGAAGGCTGCAGCTACTCCGGTAGCACCTTCACCTGCTACACTACAACTCCAACAGCAACTACAGTGTCATCAACACTACCAAAGACAGGTGATACAAACCTGTTCACTGCTTTCGCTATGTTAGTATCAGGCATGATCAGAGGTAGCAGCAGCATCTGATCATTAAGAAAAAGAATGCGTAATTAATAAAATATGTACTACAGAATCCTATTGAGAAATCAGTAGGATAGTTATAGGACATAGAACATGCAACAGATATAAGCAGCCACCTGAAACTTGTAGCAGACTGGTAAGCCGTTATATTAATAAAATGACATGGGCATATGGATTGCGTAATGTACGTAAGTGTTAGATAAAATAACCAAGCATTTTCGAGTCGTCTGATACGCAAACCGGTTTTTAGATCGAAATAGGAAACTGTAGTAATGCAGGTACCGGTTAGTTTGTGTACAATCGAAAGCACGCAAAATATCAAGATAAATCGAAGGAGACCAATATGAAAAAGAATTAAGAAGAGAGTGATTATTACAGCAGCGTTAGGTTTATGCTACGACAGGTTACACCAACTCAACTTATAGAAGCGCAATTACACATATGCACAGCAGCTTTGAATAGCCGAAGAGGAAGCTAAGATTCAAGCATTCTAGCTACAGAACCATACGCAAATAATGACACAACAAACTTAGTAAGGTTACAAGTTGACAACTAACCTGCAACCGGTTACACACATACTTCGCGTAAACACTCACACTTCTACTCGTTGTCACTGGGCACGAGCCATAGAAGATTGCACTTTAGCATCCAAGACCAAGGAATTTATGATCGATGGTGGTGATCATGCGCCAAAGAGCAGCAAAGCGTAAAAGATCGACCAATGTTAAGGGTTATTTAGTAAATTCGATGTCCGATAGCGATCTTTATCATGAAATGGTATGAGCAACTCACATGTCGTTGACGAAGCAGCATTGGATTGATCAAGCAGATGGTTCAGAATTTACCGCTGTAGCATGCAGTCCGGTCAATCGGAGATGGAAGAGGTTACCGCTACTGCGATCTCGTTATGGCCTAACTAGATATGTACTTTGACATGCCACCTGGAAGCGGCTGATCCAAGTGATTCCAACCTGAAATGGAAGATGCAAGTTTGATTCCTGTTATTTGAAATGATATTGGACATTACATGCGACAGTTACTGAGACGTTCCTGTATGACAGCCCAAATTGTCAAAGTCGACTGCGGAATCTCTAAAGACAGATGAAGTCGAAGAAGATGCAGCGTGTGACTGGTGACAAGACATAAATATGATATTGACGCTAGTCTTACTGAAGATTTACAGGGTGATACATACAAGTAACATAACATCAGACGTTATTTACGCTGATTTACTGCAAAATGTAGATACTGAACCAGCAGCATATGATATGGCATTCAAAACCTTGGGGAGTGATGCATCAGTTACAGACTTCACATCTTCACCAGCTACAACCGTGTACTTCGTGTGTGGCTGACTACTACACACTTTGTAACAGAAGATGGAACACCAGTTACTGTTGGTGGTACAAATGTTTGATAAGAAGTCATGGCTTTACACCATATGGGAAGCATTTGCATGGATATGAACATAGTTCACACGCACAGAAGCAATGGTGATAGAGTTCACGTGTCAAGAAGATTGCAGAAACTCCTGCAGAACCGAGAATATGGGACCACCCTCAGACACTGAGACCTGTTGCTGTACATCTACTCAGAAGCACCAGTAGCCCCAGCTACGGTGGTTCCTGCAGCACAGTCACACCCTAAGACGGTGATGCTGGTCTATTCGCTTGCATGTTACTTACAGGAATGATTGAAGGTAGCGCATTTGAGCCAGAGAAACCTCGCCGAGACAAAACCAACCATTGACGGCTTATTACGTTGATGGATTTTGTATGATAGTCGATGGTGGTTGATATATTTGATTAATATATTGATAATTCAACCATATTAATTAGTATCGGTATCGTAACTGAAAATTATAAAAATTAAGAAAATCTATAAAATATTATTGAAAGAAAGCATAGATAATCTATGTGAAAATATGCTCGTAGGACCTGAAATAAAATAAAAGTGAATCATCAAACATTGTTAGTGAATTGCTCTAACGATATTGGCGATTTTTCAGTATGGAAACTCATCGATACAACCAAAAATTAGCCAATCAATCAGCTATATCAGAAAGAGTTTTAGAGTTAAAATGGATAATCGAGGGATTTCGAACTTAGCAATGAGGTCATGGTACTAGGAGATTTAAAGAAAATGGAGAATAGAAATGATGAAAAATAATCAACAAGAGGAAGAAAGTATGAAAACACAACAGCTGGGACTATCACTATTAATGTTGCATCATATTTATCGTCGGTAATGGGCTGTATTCTGCAACGCGCACCATCTATTCTCACGGATGAGCAGAATGCACTGATGCATTTATGGCTACTATCCAGTAGATGGACAGAGCAACAATCGATACCGTAAACCCAGCCACAAATTACACCAACTCACATAGTACTTCTCCGGGAACAACCATGCTTTCATGTTTTGCGATCGTAATCGAACAATCAATTTAACACAAGATGATGTGTTATAATGTTAATAATCCAGCTATGAGTGCTAGTTATCAACGCAAAAATAAAAGACTTTAACACTATAGTTTGGTACAAAATAATTAATACGCGGAATATCTGCCAATACTGGTGGTGTTGAAAATGATTGGTATTTTGCAAAGAAGATAACAGTAATCAACCAAGCTGATACTCTGGAAGTAGAGATTGATCATCCAGTATAAAGCTTAGGCTCAAGAGTACAAAACCCACCTCCATTTGGACGCTTACTTATCGATGTTCCTATGGCAGCAGAGCATCCGATCCTATATTGAATATAACTAGTGAAGATCAGTGCAACAAGATTTAACTATCATGGTGGTTACTGGAAAGTAGTAGTACCCATGAGTGAAGAATATTCTGCATGACACAATTGTTCAAGTTGATGAATCATAAAGCACAAAATGAGACAGTTATTGATGAAGGTGCTTTTGGAACAAAGTCTGCTAACGTAATCGGTCAATTTACCAATATTCGCACCTTTATAACTAGTCCACAGCATCAGTGGGTCTATAAGCATTAATAATGCTGATGTTATCTATAGTCAACATTGTTACGGACTTCAATCAATGCGACAGAGAAGCGAATCCGGAAAATCTCCCAAGATTTTGATTGGGGAGGATATACGTAGATGTGGTGTATACCGCACTGTAATCGAATTATCCGTGTAGGTATCGACTATACACACTATATTGCTGAAGATGGAACAGTGTTACATCCTCACAGTTTATGGCTCAAGGTGTAGAAAAGTATTGCAGGATATCAGCTATCAGGAAACACGTACTGAGGCAAATGGTGATCGAGTGCATGTTTATAAGAAGATTGTTGCGGTTAGTAAAGCTTCAACACCAAAGACAGTGATAAAACAAATCTCTATTAGGATATGCAGTAGCACTTGCATATGACAATGCTTGCAGGTACAGCAATATCTTTTGCAAGACGCAAGAATATATAGTTTTATATATTTGATAAAAAGATACTCTATACTACAAATTTATGCATGCATGTTAAATGGATGATATTAAACTAATACAGTATGCATTAAACATAATGAGGACGAAAATCTAAATGAAAAAGATTATAAAAGAAAAGTAATAAACACAGCATCACTAGGACTATCACTATTACTATCATCAACGCTTAGTAGGTACGCAGTATCAGTATATGCATCACCAACAATCTCAACAGATGAGCAGAATGCAATTGATGCGTTCTTAGCTACTCAACCAACTGATGGCGCAACGAGAAATATTGGAACAACAAACCCAACCGTTACACCAAGTACAGTATACTTTTCCCAGGTATGAAATAACTATGTATCTGTATTCCGCGATCCAAGTGGAGATATGAGATTAACGCAGGATAGAGTTTATAGTTGTGATGTTGGGGAGCCGAGTTGATACATACTACATTAATGTGAAAAATTAAGGACTGGAGTACGATAGATTGGTATAAACATACGCCGGAATATGAACAATATACTAATGGTTATCCGATCATGGAGCTATATTTTGCATTACAGTTATAAAAGCAGTCAGATAATTCTGAGATCACTTTATATTACCCGGTATTGAAGGCGTTAATACGACGGTTACTATAGTCTAAATCTCACTGGCAACCTGATGAGCAAAATGCAAATATACCAATTGAGGCTAATGATCCAAAGGTTTATGATTGAATACCATCAGACCTGCAACACAGTATGTATATCGAAATTCACGCGTTATTGGACCATGGACATCATGTAGGATAACAAATATTCGTATGATCATTGTGGAGATTGATGAGATCGTTGAAGACAAATCGAAACAGTAGTAAGTGAGTCGCACATTGGTGAAAGATTCTACATGTAAAACATTCAGTATGATGCTGTCGATGAAGCAAAATGCTGATACATTATATAGTCAACATACTCCGACGTAGCTCACAACATGATGAAAACAGATTTAGGTACTGCAAACAGCTGATGGTGACAGTTAGAACGAATAGTTATGGATGGGGCAATTATACTGGTACAGTTCGCGTAACTCCTTCTGTACCAGGAGCGTGGGTCGTAGGCATCGACTATAACACATGGTGTTGCAGCAGATGGTACATGCTTTTGAAACCCAAACATAAGGATCAACATGGAGTTGCAGTCCACAGCAGGCTATGAACATGTTTCTAGCAGCTGACGAAGCGAACGGGCGATAGTTCAGAACATTTCACCCAGCCACGCCAGTAACAGTAATCCATAGTAACGCTGTGACACCAAAATCTTCGTCACACACTATGGTTACGCCACAGTCAGCAACTCCTGTCGTCACCTGTAGCATACCAAGCTGCCACCTCACAACATCTTCTACAAAAGCAACACCACCACGGACAGTTAATGTATTTACTGCTGCGTTCATGTTATTTACAGGAATGATTGAAGTGTAGGCATTTATTACAAAAGAAAGAAGTAACCTAAGTAAGATTACGACAAAAGCCTATTGATGTAAAGAGTTACATTGATAGGTAATTGGGAGTCAAAAACTTATAGAATATGATTGCAAAAGAACAAGAACGCATGTGAAAATGTGTATGCGTGATGCTAAGTATCTATTTGCAATCAATCATAAAACGTTGTAGAATAAAACTATAGCGATAATGATGATTTTAAGCATAAAACACATCGTTTCTTTATCTACGGAGGTATACACAGGTAGAGCTCACTTATTTGTATTGCATATTGTACTGAGCGCAGAAAATATGTTGACAACTGCTTTGTCAGAGCTGTAGTATACAAACAGCATAGAAGAATCTTGAAATTCTCATGTGTTATCGAACGCGCACAACCGATCATAACTGAGGAGAAAGTCGTGAGGGTGGATGAAAGCGACGATGAACGTATTCTGTATTAGTGACGGAGATTGCGTGCTCTGGACGCACTCACAAACATTGACAATGAGCACAACAGCTGACTACCTATCACTTTATAGACGATCGACGACTGTGGAACCGGGATTATATTGAAAAGCTACATGGCGGTATTCAGAAAGGTTATAAAATCTGGCAGCACTGTATCATGTATGATGGAGTCACCTACGACAGTTACCAAGGGGAGAAGTACAGGAGACATCTCATCCGTGGAGCGTCCTTCCTGCTCATGCAGACACCAGTTCAGTTTACGATAGATCGCTGTTTGAGACACTACGATATTTAGAATTCTCCTATTATGAAGACCTCTATCACTCGTGGCTGAATTTCGATTGCGACTGCAGGATGCGTATACTACATCAAATGACGTGTATGCAACCACAATCAGACGAAATAGAAACATCTATCATGACAGTTAGGAAATGAGAAGCACCTAGTTTTTGGATACGTAGTTTGGCATATCGCACGACACCAGATTTAGATAGAGAAGCACACTGATACGGCTTTGGAGTTCATTCAGTCAGTCTGGATCATCGAAACTATCAATATGTTCCTAAGGACGAAGTCGGACAAAGCATACCTAAAACGATGTGAAGCAAAGTTGTAGATACACAGATTGGTAGGACACTACTACATTGTTGAGAGTACAGCCTGAAATTCCAAAAGAAATGAAAAGAACGAAATGACTCGTTTTTATCGAGGATCCACTGCACAAAACAGAAATAGAATTGTATCATCGGCATACGAAACACATATTTTGTAAACATACGCTATAATGGACGAGGTATCAAAAATTTATGTGTTACCAGAAAACTTGCGCTAAAGTGTTATTTGATGGAGATGGAGAATGAAGAAATTAGGAAAGAGAAGAATTATTAATGCAGCTGCACGGATTATCGTTGATGGCACCATCACTTGTTGCAGATAGTGCTTTAACAGCATATGCTTCTCCAACGATTACGGAGGATGAGCAGAATGCATTGATGCATTTTAGCTACACATCCTGTTGATGGGGATCGTGCGACAATTGATACAACAACCAATACTACCTGCACCAATCACATATACCTTTCCTGGACCGGATAACTATGTATCTGTCCTCACTGCAAAAAATCAGGAAATGCACTTAACACAAGATAGAACATTTACCGTAAGATATAGTAATACAAGTTATGAAACAATCAATGCGAAAGGAAGATTGGAATAGAGTCATAAAAATCTATGATACACCTGAATTTTGCAGGTCGTGGTAGATATGGTAATATAGATATTATTTTAGAAAAGTTACAGTTATCAACCAAGATGATAATTCGAAATAGTGTTAGATTATCCAATTTTAGATTTGAATTCGGGAGATTAATCCACATCATATTGTGTTGGGGATATCCAGATGTTCCTGTTGAGGCAGAAGATCCAACGATTTAAACTATCTTTTGAAAATGGAATGCAGAGGAAGCGGAGATATTTGCGTATAGTCCCAGTTATTGGGGTTTGATGTTAAATTCGTAGAAAAGTATTCATATGATACGATTGTTCAGGTTGATGAATCTTAAAAATGAATGAAACGGTTGTGACTGATGGCTCATTTGGATTAAAAGAAAGTACAGTGAATGTGGGTGGAGCTACAAGATAGTTTGAGATAGCCCATCAAGAATTTAGACAGCATAGCGGATGATGTTTATAATTATTTAAAGGAAAGATTTGATAATGCTACAGTTGATAATCCAGTATTTTATGGTGATTATTCGGGCGGATATTATGGAGAGGCTCATTTACAGCGTCTGTGGATCATTATCCGTGTGGGTATTGACTATACACACTACGTTACAGAAGATGGTACAGAATTACAACCAAAGGTATATGGTCTGGCTAGGTAGAAAATTTTTGTTGGATACGAATATGTATCAACCTCACGTAGAAGCCACGGTGGGTGAGAGAGTGCACGTATATAAAAAGGTTGCCAGATCGTACGCATCGAAGTCCTTCACTCTGCCTCACACTGTGGAGACACAGCTTACTCAACTTTCTTTATGGCTCATACTTAACAGCTGGCATGCTAGGAAGCATGGCGAGCCTTCATTACAAGAAACAAGAATATTTAGATAAAATTAATTCTTAAGAAATCTATTAATGATTTGTGTTATTAATAGATTTTTTATAGAAACTATAGATAAGTAAAGAAGATTTTATACAACTTGTTGGATAATAGCAATCTAATATATTGATATTTGTCAACTTTAAAGATAGAATCTTAAATAAAAAATTAATAATTTCTATTGTAAAGTATATCTTTGTATGTGAAATGTACTGCAAGGCCTAGCAATAATCGTTTTAATCATCATAAATCGTGTAGAGTATATTTGACCGAATTTGATGGTTTTTTCGCATGGAAAATCATTGTGATCTATCAAATATAATTTACAAGAGAAATTTATGAACAAACCCTAATTTCAATTACTATCCCAATTTAAAATCGGGGAAAAGTACATTGATAAATGTCTTTCTCGAGGTGTTACCCAGAATAAGTCCAGATATATAAGAATATTGGAAATTTTGTGTAATTAATGGTACGACTGGTTTATCAGAAGAGAAGATAAGAGAGTGATGCAGAAAGATCAACGTATCCGCATCTTAGTAACTGATATGGCGGAGGACATGCATCAAATTTAGGAATTGAAAAATACAACAGGACCATACCTATCATTTGTCGACGTGAATGACTGGGAGTTTGAAACTAGAGTACAATTGAAAAGTTGTATGGCGGTATTAAAAGGATATAAGATTTGCAAAGAGGTAATTGCACTATGTATGATGGTATTAAAAACTTGCCGGCATACCAAGGAAGAAGTTCGGGTGAGATATCCATCCGCGGAGCTTCCTTCTTATTACCATGTCGAACAATTTCAGTTTACGACAGATCACTATTTGAGAAATTAAGACACTTTAGAATTCTCCTATTATGAAGACCTTTCACTATGGCCAATTTTAATTGCGACTGCTGGATGTGTGTACTACATAAACGACATCGTATATAACTACAACCAGACAAATGAAACATCCATCATGACAGTTAGAAATGAAAAGCATTTAGTGTTAGATAAAAGTCTTTATGCATACATCTTCAAATTTAGCCCGCGATTTAGATAGAGAAGTTACTTTAATCACAGCTTCTCCTGTTTATATTCAATCATTCCTGGACATCAAATTATCAATATGTACCGAAAGACGAAGTAGGACAGAGCACATCTAAAACGTGATGAAAGCGGGTCGTAGGACAATCGATTAGCAGGGATACTACTACACAGTTGAGAATTTACCTGTTCCAAAAGAAATGAAGGAGAGAATGGATCTCGCTCTCTACCTGGAACCCCATCTCGTCAATTTAAGGGACGGAGATGAAAACTACAGAGAAAAAGAGTAGTAAATACAGCTGCAATAGGGACTATCAATATTAATGTCATCTACACTTTTGGTAGGTAATGCAGTAGCTGTATATGCATCACTAACAATTTCTGCGACAGATGAGCAGGAATGCGATTGATGCCTATACACATTATGTGTGCGGATGATGGCACAGCAGCTGATAGCCTATAGCATATGGTTTGAATCCAGTTGATACAATTGCTGGTTATCAGTTTGTATCTTCGCACCGTCGAAGCGAATGGAGACTTAGTGCATGTATATACGATTGCTACTTACTCCGGTTACACCAGCAGTGCCTTCAGCGCCATCCACACCAAGTTCACCTTTGACACACCTTCAACTCCAAGCACACCAAACTACAGTAGAGTGCATCTCCAAAGAACAACGGATAAGTCAAATCTATTTGTGTCAGCAGTTATGCTCAAGTGGTTGGGAGTATCTCACAAGTGTAGGTGTATTCTTCTACAAGAAATAAAGAGAGCATATAATAAGGATTAATTGATAATTTTTAAATTAAGTACATGCATCAAATTGTGTAATGCATGTTTTGAAGAATAGGGAGGAAATATGAATAAAAATAATAAAAAGAGTAATAAATACAGCTGCATTGAGTTTCACCATTACTATCATCTCACGCGCAATTAGTGTAATGCAGTATCTGTATATGCATCACCAACAATCTCAACAGATGAGCAGAATGCGATTGATGCATTCTTAGCTACACAACCTGTTGATGGAGATACAAGAAATCTTGGAACAACAAATCCAACTGTTACACCAAGTACATATACTTTCCCTGGTATAAATAACTATGTATCCGTTTTCCGCGATCCAAGTGGAGACATGAGGCTGACACAGGATGAAGTGTTCAGCTGTACTAAATATTTTACCGGCGGAGTATACACATACATCAATGTAAAAGTGAAAGATTGGAATACGGTTGATTGGTATAAAGTTAAAAATACTCCAGGATACGAACACAACTTTACTGATCACGGTCATCCAATACCGCAACTCTATACTACTAGAAAAATTGTTGTAATTAATCAAGCCGATAACTCTGAGATGACCTTAGATTATCCTATTTTGAGATACTGACCGATACAAGTCACTAATAATGATTGGCGTACACTCGGATATAAGAATGGTAAGTCAGTGGCAAACTATTCCGATTGAAGAAAGGATCCAAGATTTAGAATTCAATTCGAATATGAATGGCACGCAACGCGGTATGTGTATACATCATATTGGTCTTTAGAAGTTCCGATGGAAGAAAAATATTCTTATGATACGATTGCAGAGATTGATGAATCTTTGAAAACCGAATGAAACAGTTGTGACAGATGGCGATGCGCAAGAAATCAGTTTTATCTCGAACCTGCAAGAACGGCGATGTTACGTGGAAATATTCTGATGGAGATGCAATATTTAGTCAGTATACTGCTGATGTAATTTATAATGGCTTAAAAGCAGATCTAGATATGGTAACATCAGATACTACAATAACCGATACATTTGGTTGGATAGCATCTAGTGGCGATGTTCATGTTATTCCATCTACCAAACTCGCATTATTCGTGTGTGCAGCTGACTACACACATTGCGTTACAGAAAGATGGCAGCAGTCACTTAAACCTACAACATATGGTTTGAATCCAGTTGATACAATTGCTGGTTATCAGTTTGTATCTTCGCACCGTGAAGCAAACGGTGATTTAGTGCATGTATATACAGTGCCTACTGCTCCAGCACCATCTACACCAAGTTCACCAGCAACACCTGCTACAGGTGATAAGACTAATGTATTTGCTTCAGCAATTGCGATGATTTCTGCTATTTTTGTTGGTGCAATAACTTTGGTAAAAAGAAATAAGAGAGCTTTAATTAACTGTAGTCGCATGGGATGTGATGGAGTATATGCTTAATCGCATCCTTTTTGTGTTAGAAAGTAAGTAAAGTTTCCTAGCATACGGCAGATTAATTAAGGAATATAAGTCTGGATTTGAGATTAACATAATAATAGAACGATAGAAAGGAGGATAATTATGCATAAGATCTATCTGTTCTGTTCAGCAGGTATGTATCTACATCACTTTTAGCTAGTAAAATGCAAAAAGGTAGCAACACAACATGGTCTAGATATCGAAGTTAAAGCCTTCTCAGATAATTCCATAGAGAAGATTGTTACAGAACATCATCCTGATGCCATTCTTCTAGGACCACAGGTAAAATATCTATACGATAAGGTTGTAGAACGTTATGGTCATTTAGGAAAACCAATTTTTGTTATCGATTCTGAGGAATACGGTAATATGGACGGAGAGAGAGTTCTCAAACGTGCAATTTTAGAAATTAAAAAGAAAAAAGCAGAAAGCGAAGGTAAATAATTGAATATGAAGGGTTTAGAAAAATTTTTTGTACCAATCGCTGATGCCTTATCGAAGAATAAGGTGTTAGTCGCAATCCGCGATGGGCTTTGCACGTGCAGTACCTGTAGTTATCGTTGGATCCATGTTCCTATTAATCTCTAATTTCCCGATTAAGGGTTGGTCAGAGATGATTGCTTCTTTTGCAGGAGAAGGATGGGAAAAATATTTTAATGCTGTAACAGCCGTTACATTTGACTGCTATGCATTACTATCCGTTATTGGTATTGCATACGCATACGCGCGCGAAAAGAATGTGGATAGAATTGCATCCGCAATGGTGGCTCTTGTTGTGTTCTTGATGATTACTCCTATGAAACATCCTGAATTCGTAAATGCAGATGGCAAGGTGTTCTCTGGTTTTGCATTTAGTAACTTAGGTACTAAGGGTATCTTCTTAGCAATGATTGTTGCAATTATCTCTACGGAAAATTTTTGCATTTTGCAGTTAAGAGAAGCTAGTTATTAGTTACCTGAGGGTTGTTCCACCAGCAGTTGATGGATTCATTGCTGCGTTAATTCCAGCAGGCTTATCCATGCTTGTATTCTTCTTTGTAAACTATATGTTATAAATACTCCATATGGTAATGTACATGCATTCATATATCAGGTATTACAAGCACCGTTAGTTGGATTAGGTAAGTCACAAGCATTTGAAGTAATTTATCAGTTCTTAGGTTCATTGTTCTGGTTCTTTGGTATTCATGGACCATCAGTTACAAAAACAGTTTTCGGTCCAATTCATAAGGCATTATCATTAGAAAACTATGAATTGGCTAAAGGCTGGTTTACCAATGACAAATGTATCTACAAGAGCGTTCTCAGATTTCTTCTGTAACTTTGGTGAGTGGATCCATATGGGTCTAGTAATAATGATGACATTCATTGCAAAGTCCAAGCGTTTGAAGACTTTAGGAAAAATGGCTCTTCCAGCTGGTATTTTCGGTATCAATGAACCAATTATCTTTGGTTTCCCAATGGTATTGAATGTTACTATGGCGATTCCATTTATCCTGTGTCCTGTTATGAATACAATTATTGCGCAGCTTGCTACAGTGGGAGGATTTATCCCAGTAACTTCTGGTGTACAAATAGCATGGACAACACCAATCTTTATTTCGGTTATCTAACAACAGGTTCTTTCAATGCTGTAATCTTACAATTCTCATGTTACTTGCTAATATGGCAGTATATTATCCATTCTTTAGAATGCAAGATAATAAGTATCTGGAGGAAGAGCAAAGATTAGCTGAATGAAACAAAGAAGGATGAATTAGACAATTGTCATTTGATGATTTGAAGTTAGACTAATATGAAAGTAATATTAATTTTTGATTCTGGCTTAGCTGGAGCAGGAGGTAAGAGTAATCCAAACTGTGCATTAACTGCAACACGAGAGATTGCTGGAACTGCAATGCTGTTAGAACCATATTTCAAGAAAATAGGAGCTCAAATAAGTGCAACACTTTATTGTGGTATGGATTACTATAAGCAGAATAAAGATGAAGTGGTCATGAAAATGGCCGCAATGGTTAGAAACTAGAACCAGATTTCGTCTTATGTGGACCATGCTTTAACTTCCCTGAATATAGTGAGATGGCCGCTCGATGCGCAAAACTGATTTCTGAGAAGACAACAGTAAAAGTCGCAAGTATGATGGCAATTGAAAATCAAGAAGTAATTGCACAATACAAGAATGATACTAGCAATCCTAAAATGCCTAAGAAGAGGCAGAAACAGGATTAAGTGAATCATTTGAGAATCTGGCAAAATTCATTGATACATCTGTCAATTATCCAGAAAAACTTGAAGGTATAAAAAGAGATAATTTGTTACTAAAATAAGCAAAGCCGGACAAATTCGAAATGTTCAGGCTTACTTTAAATCATTACTTTCAGATCATATCTAGGAAGTGTGATCAATTATGAAAAAGAAGATGTGCTCCAAGTTGAAAGACGTAAACAAGATATGATTGATGATATCTGTGCAATGGTATGATTGATTCAACACGTGGAGAACCACAATTTGGGAAACCTTTTGGAAGTGGACCAGCTGCCGCGTTAGAAAAAGCACTAGAGATTTGCAAACGTGAGGGTCTAGCGACAAAAAATATAGATGGCTATATGGGATATGGTAGTTTTGGAGAGAGCCAAAACTATATTGGAATCATTGGCCATGTAGATGTTGTGGAAGTAGGAGATGGATGGATTGATCCACCGTTCTCTGCGGTTATCCATGATGGTAGAATTTGGGGCCGTGGTGCGTTGGATGATAAAGGTCCATTATTTGCTGCTTTGCACGGGATGCTAGCATTAAAGGATTTGGAAGTTATTCCTAAAACGGCACTACGTATTATTTTTGGTACTAATGAAGAGTCAGGGATGGAAGATATGAAGTACTTCCTTCAGCATGAACAAAAACCCTTAGTAGGCTACACCAGATAATAAATTCCCTGCAATCTATGGTGAACGTGGTCGAGCAGTGATTGAGGTTTGGGGGAGAATATAAGAGCGTCATTAATTTTGCAGAATGAATATTTTTATGAATAGCAAATGAAAATGGGGATCGTTTGGGGATTGCTGTGGGATGAACATTTTGGTGAGATGAAGATTCGCAATCATTACTATATTTAGAAGGGTAGAATGAGTTCGCTTCTCACTGAGTTTACCCAACGTGCGATATAGATAAAATCGCTAAAACAGGTTCAAAACCAAGGCAACAGACCTAGAAGTGAAACTAGTATCTAATTCTCCGGTTGTACTTCACCATAAAGACTCTTGGCTAGATTAAAACTATGCACAGAAAGCCTACGAAGAAGCCATAAGGATACTTCGACCGAGCCAACGACAACAACAGGTGGAACTTACGCGCATGTATGTGATTCGATTATTCCATATAGGGCTAAGTTTCCCTGGGCAAAATAGGAACTGCCCATCAGACCAAATGAATGGGGTGAATATTAATGATTTAGTAAGTTGTGCAAAATTTATGCATGGACACTATATAAAATTATGTATGGCAGAAATCCCAATAAATCCATTGGAGGAGGAAAAATCATGAGAAAATTAGGAGTTTCGATTTATCCGGAGAAAAGTACTGTAGAAGAGATTTTTGCGTATCTAAAAGAGATGCGAGAAATAGGTGCTACAAGAATCTTCTCTTGCTTGTTATCCGTAAATAAACCTGCAGAAGAAGTAAAAGAAGATTTTACTAAGATTCATGATTACGCAAAAGAATTAGGTTATGAAATTATTTTGGATGTAAATCCATCAGTCTTTAAAGAATTAGGGGTAAGCTATACAGATTTAAAGTTCTTCCATGATATTCATGCGGACGGTATCCGTATGGATGGAGGTTTTACTGGATTTGAAGAAGCGCTTATGACGTATAATCCATATGGATTAAAAGTTGAAATCAATATGAGTTCAAGAACACATACAATTGATACAATTATGGATTATAAGCAAATCGTGATCAATGTGTGCGTGTCATAACTTCTACCCACACGACCATTCTGGCTTGGATTTGGATTATTTCTTAAAGAGTTCAGAGAAATTTACAAAGTATGGTTTAAGAACAGCGGCGTTTATTGGTTCATTAGAGAAAGGTGCTTTTGGACCATGGCCGACAACTGATGGACTATGCACATTGGAGATGCATCGTCATATGCCAATTGATATTCAGTTAAAGCATATCGTCGCAACAGATTTGATTGATGATATCATTATCGCTAACTGCTTCCCTAGTCAAGAGGAAAAAGAAGCACTGAGAAATGTGTGTCTAGATGTTGTGAATTTTAAGGTTACATTAGAGCCGAATATTCCAGAGACAGAGAAGAAGATCGTTCTACAAGAATTACATTTCAGCCGTGGTGATTTAAATCCATGCATGATTCGCTCTAGTAAGAGTAGAACCACATATAGAGGCCACCAATTTGATATCTTCAATGCACCTGAGAAGATTCATCGTGGAGATATCTTAATTGATAGTAGTCTATATGGTACATATGCAGGGGAATTGCAGATTGCATTAGTAGATATGGATAACGATGGTCGAACAAATGTTGTTGGACATGTTCGTGATGAAGAACTATTTATAGTTGATAGCTTGAAGCCTTGGCAGAAATTTAGATTTACACTATAGTAACCAGATATTTGTAATGCATGCACCTACAGGGCTATTGAAGGACTTTCAAATGCGTTAACAATACAAAGAAAGAAGATGAAACAGGATGATTTGTCCATGATACATCTTCTTTTTAATTTATGAAATAAGATAACTGATGAATTCTTCGTAAGTATTACTTGATATTAAATGAGATAATTTTTCGTAATCTTCTGTAAGAGAAGCTATCCAATCAAAGAATGGTTTTGTGAGTGTTGTGGTATCAAGTTTATCAATTGCAAGCAAGAAAATAAGTTGTACTTCATATTTGCCCCATTGTACTGGCTTATCTAATAACATAATTGAAATTACAGATTTAAGACAAGATGAATCAATTGGGTGTGGTATTGCAAAATTAAAATTAAATGATGTTGGGGATAGTGCTTCACGACGCATGACAGATGGATAGAATGCATCAGTTACAATAGAAGCTTGTTGAAGTTCTTTTGACATGAACTGTAGAATCTCTTGTGGTGTATGAAAGAGTTGATGATTATAGAAGAGATTCTTTTGAAAATTAATCCTTTTAGGTTTATGTAGAACTCTTTTTGTGTACGTGTTATTTTCAATTTCTGAATCATCTCAGCAACTTCATCATCTTTATTGTAAAAGTAGAAACTTCAACTGTTGGGATTGAGCTTATGACGCAATGGTATTGAGCATATTAATAAGTCTGGGTTGTCCGCAAGGATTAGTTCTTCCTGGAAGTATGAATACACTTTAACAATCTCGATATGTTCGTAGAAGATTGTTTCAATCTTTTACGCTGTGCACAGAATGCTTTTTCACCCACCGGATAAATCCAAATTGCCTCTAAGTTTCTTAGGTGATAAATACGCTCATATGCCAGTCCGAGATGCAAAAGTAATGAACCCAATTTCATCTTCACTGATATTGATGCGCAATCTATTTGCAAGGAAAGTTGCAGTACTTACTCCCAATTCAAAAATCAGTGGAAACTTACGTTTGATCTCTTGTAAGTATAAGTTGGTTGTATATGTTTGACTAATACTACGCTCAATTAATGATTGTAGATGGAGTGTGAGGCCGAGTTTAAAGTCGTCATCTTTGGAGAAATCAATGCCGTGATGACCATATATGAAAGCAACCAATTCATTAACAATATCACTGCATAGTAATCCATCTGGCATATAGTTAGATATTTCCGTATCACTAATCTGTGTAGGATTGTTTCCCATCAGCAATAGTGCAAGGAGAATCACTTCACTTTCAATGACATGTGCTTGGTATAACACGGCAATCCGTTCATAGAATTCTTTAGCAATCTTATATTCGATAGCACCGTTAATCTTTGAACTGGTATATGTTGATTCAATATATTTTCCACTTAGAATACGGTCGATAGAGATACTGATATGTAATAGGATAGACGGTAATGCATTCGCATTAATTGTATACATGTGCTCTTGCAGTAAGATTTCTAACTCACTTTTACATTTAAGTAAATCAAAGGTTTGATATAAATTAGCTAGCTCATTGATATTTAAGAAATTCTGCTTAGTCTCATCCATGAGTAAATGTTTATATAATTTACGCAGTTCATTTTCAGAACCTAATAGGACTAAATAGTTTGATGATTTTGAGTTTGATATTCTGGTAATTATGCTAGCTGCTTACGAATCTCTTTAGATGTGTATCAAGTGTATATTCCGATATATATAATTGATCTAATAAATCAGGACAAAGATTGAATCACGTGATAAGAGAAGAGATTTTAAAATAAATAAGTTTCTCTCGAGAGAACTTTTGTAATAAATTTTTGTCGTTCTGATTGGAATTTTTATAGTTTTCTGTGATGATAGCATATCCATTTCGAAGGTTTGAGGTAATTAAGCTTCTCAGAATATATTTTTATTGATTGTATCAATATCGGAACGGATCGTACGATTAGATACAGATAATAATTTAGCAAGTTCATTTGCGGTAAACCATTTATTTTCTTCACGCAAAATATGAAGAATTTTTCTTGTCGTTTATTCATAATAAGCACATCTCGATATCGTAGAAAAATATTTTTCCTAATAGTAGGAAAACAAAAACATATCCATAAATGAGATATTTGACTAAAAATAGTATTAGAAATAATGAGGAAAATAGATGAAAGAAAAACTCATCGATTTTTAGAAATAAGCAACCAGTTCGTTTACTATTTAGTATTCTATGCGTAATATTCTCAGCATTATTACAAACATATGCATTAAAAGCATTTCTTAGACCTGCCGGATTATTGTCAAGTGGATTTACGGGACTTGCAATCTTATTAAATGTGATAGGAAGTCAACATGGATTACAGATTCCTGTATCACTAATGATTGTGATATTGAATTTGCCTGTTGCGATATTATGTGGCAAATCAATTTCTACGAAGTTTACAATTCTATCATCTTTACAATTTGCATGCGTGTCAATATTTTTAACAGTATTTCAATTTGAAGTTCTATTTGATGACGTATTACTAAATATTGTAATTGGTGGCGTTTTGTATGGACTAGGAATAGTTTCTGCATTAGTAGCAAACGCTAGCACTGGTGGTACAGACTTTATTGCATTATATGTCTCAATAAAACCGGAAAGAGTATTTGGACTTATGTATTTATTTATAATTGTATTTTACTATGGATTTTGATTTGTCTCAGGTTGGGAGCGTGCTGGATATTCAATCATCATGCAGTTTGTATCTGCAAAAGTAATTGAAGGATTGTATCGAAGATATGATAGAAGCACCATGCAGATAACAAGTACGATGCCAGAAGAGATAACAGCTGCATATACGAAAAATATAGACATGGAATATCGATTTGGGAAAGTTGGTGGCTACTCTCACAAAAAGAATTACATGTTGAATACAGTTGTATCAACGTTAGAAGTGAAGGAAATTGCATTTAATTTTAAGTGTAGATCCACGTGCAATCATTAATGTTTATAGAACTGATGATTTTCTATGGTGGTTTTTGATCGTAAAACTAATTGATTAGGAGGATGCTGAAATGTGGGGCAAATCATTGCGACATGGAGAATGGCTTTAGAAGGTGTAGAGGAAGTTGGTCAACTATTAAAAAGAGGGTAAAAGCAGTGGAGAAGCAATTGAACATGCACATACGCTGTGTAGAAGATTTTCCATTTTTAAATCCGTTGGATATGGTGGCTTAACGAATGAAGAAATGATAGTTGAAACTAGATGCTGGCTATATGGATGGAAACACAATGGCTGTTGGTGCTGTTGCGGGGAATTAAAGATTTGCAAAATCCAATTTCATTGCAAAAGGAACTATCGAAAGATACTGTTAATTGTGTTCTTGTGGCTGAAGGTGCTGAAAAGTATGCTAGCAAAGAAAGGTTTTGAAAGAAAGAACTTGTTAACAGACCAGTAGCAGAAACAGTTTATATCGTAACAGGTTAAAGAAATTAAAGAACGAGAATTAAAACCATATGATGGCCACGATACGGTTGGTGAAGTGGTTTTAGATCATACTGGAAGAATCGTTGCAGGTACTTCAACGAGTGGTTTATTTATGAAGAAAGCTGGACGTATCGGTGATTCTCCCATTGTCGGTGGTGTATTTCTATGCGGATTCTGAAGTGGGTGGTGCAACTGCAACAGGCCTTGGCGAAAGATTTGATGAAGGGATGCATCTCTTGCGAAATTGTTCGCAGATGAAAGAAGGTCTGACTCACAAGAAGCTTGTCAAAAGACAGTCAATGAACTAGACGCAAAGTTAAAAAAGAGTCGTGGACTTGCGGGTGACTTAAGTGTTGTCGCAATGGATAAAAATGGTAACTATGGTTGTGCAACAAACATCCAGAATTTCTCTTTTGTAGTATATCGAGAAAATGAAGAGCCTACAGTATATCGTGCACAGAATGTTAATGGAAATACGATTATTACGAAAAGCTACGCAAGAATGGATTGATGAATATATTCGTGAAAGGATGGAACCAATTCAAGAATGAAGACAGATATTTTTGAGGTATGTGCGGGAAGCGTACAAGATTGTATCAATGCTGAACTAGGTGGTGCCGATCGAGTAGAGTTAAATAGTGCATTATATCTAGGTGGGCTTACGCCAAGTTTAGCTATGTTAAAGCTAGTGAAAGAAAAGACTTCACTTAAGGTTATATGCATGAATCGTCCACGTGCAGCAGGTTTTTGTTATGACGATGTTGAAATCGAAACAATGTTCAAGGATGCTGAGATTTTATTAGAAAATGGTGCAGATGGGATTTCATTTGGATTCTTAAACCCAGATGCGACAATTAATACTACACATACAAAGAAGATGGTTGAATTAATCCATCGTTATCGAAAGGAAGCAGTATTCCATAGAGCATTTGATTGTGTATCAGATCCGTATGTAGCGATTCAACAACTTATTGATTGTGGAGTGGACCGTATTTTAACAAGTGGGTTACAACCAACTGCAATGCAAGGAATTCAAAATATTTTAAAATTACAATATGAATTTGGTGATAAAATTGAATTGCTAGCAGGCAGCGGTATTAATAGTGATAATCTTCAAATAATTAAAAGAGCAGACAGGGTTCATCAATTCCACGGTAGTTGTGTAGAAATGGTGTATTGATTCTACCACAACAGTTGGAAATGTGAGTTATGCCTATCACGAAAGTGATGACATGATTGTGCAGTTTGGAGAAAGTAAAAGTATCGTCCAGGAATTGAGGGTAAGTAAAATGGAAGGCTTAGAGTTAATCTGTTTTTAAAATCATTGCAGCAGTAGGAGCTTAGAAATTCGTATTTAAATGCATATCGTTTGTAAAAAGAAAAGATATTACTGCTGCAAAAAGTGCATGCAAGAAGCAGCAGGAGTTTTTAATAAAGCACACCAAGCTCATGCAGAACTTATCACAAGAAAGCAAACGGTGATAGTGTGGTGTGACATTATTGTTAGTGCATGCAGAAGATCAAGTAATGAGTGTTGAAACACTTAAGATTATCGCGGAAGAAGAAATCTTATTTGCGGAAGGACTATAGCATGAGTAAAAATAAGCAACTAAGAAAAGAAAACAACAGATAACAAAACAAAATAATCAAAATGCTTTTCTTGCTAGAAGAGTATTTGCATTCGTGATTGATTTTATTATTACAAATCGTTTATCACCCTCTAGACTGGGATTGTATATGGATTGATGAATGGTGGAAAGGTTCAGATTTTAAACGGCTTTTGAAGGCTATGCAATCAACACAGATTCTTGTATTGTTGTTCAGTGTACTCATCGCACATGGATTCTATTTTGTCTTTGTACCTCGCTAAAATCACAGGTGGATCAACGATGATGCAGAAGGTTATGCAGATTAAAGTTATCCGTGAAGATGGTGAACCAGCGACTTTAAAAGACTTTTCTCTACGTTACTTCGTAGGATCTAGTTCTATGTGAAGGACTATTCTATGATGCATTTGGCGTTATGTTTGAGTGGTGTTTTCTTCGGAGTCTGTTTATGGCTGAGGATTTTAGCCGAATCATATATATTGTGGGTGCATATAGCAGTTTGCTTTTCATTAATTATGGCGTTAATGGATAAAGAAAATATCGATTCTTCCATGACCAGATTTCTAAGACAATTAAGAAAGATGAATATGTCGCAAGTGGTAAAGCACTATAGAACTTGCTGCTGAATTGCCCCATTCTTAAAAGGAATGGGTTTTTATATACGCATGCACGAGACAATGTATGGACAACAATCATATAAATAGTGGGTTTGTTAGATTGTGTGATAATCAACTTTGTATAAAGGGATAAAGAAATGGAAGTCGAGGTTTACATATGCAGTCGCGTAAATCATTGAAATATATATTTGAAAGGGGACTCACTACATGAATTTCTTTGATATCTTTGTAAAGACATTATCAAACGAAAAAGATTAGTTCGGCTATCGTTTCTAGCGCAGAAGATTATCCTATTAGGTTACATCATGCGCCGTAAGAAGGTATTCGATCATCACAGCAGAAAGTATTAACACAGGTTGTACTTTCTGTATCAATTGCAGCATTGGCATTTAAGTCATTTATGGCGCCAATCAAACCAGAAACATTTACACAAGGTTTAATGTATTAATCTGGGGTATCGTAATTCTACATCCTACTCATCTTTCAATAATTCCACTCTATGCGAAGTTTTGAAGGCGATGAAAGGATGCTTTACGTGTATTAAGTATCTTTGGTCTCTACAACATTCTTTTGGCATTCCTATCGTAAGTGCAATCTATGGTGCAGAAGGTGCACTATATGCATCTATCTTCAACATCGGTTACAGAATCTTCTTTATATTCTTATGGATATATCAAGATGAGTGGATTAAAAGATGACATCTAAGACATATCAGCTCATGTTCTTAAAATCCTATTGTTATTGCCACATTCTTAGGTCTATTCTTTGTGGCTAGCAGCATACTTTACTACAGGTTACTGTGGCTGTGAAGGATGCAACGTCAGGTGAAATGGTGAATAAGTCGGTTTCATTCATGCGTTTTAGACCTTATTCTCCACAGATTACTCAGATTTTAACTTACTTAGTTGGTTTAGCTTCCCCTTGCTTTTGGTTAGCAATCGCCTCTACACTTGGTTCAGGTAAGCTTCAAGGATGCAATGACAGATAAGAAATGCTACTATACTTTCATCTAAGTTATTGATTATCCCTGCATTCAACATCGTTGTATTAGCAATCTTAACAGTAACTCATATCTTACCAGTTAACCTTGTTTCCTTTTAGGTACAACAGTTATTATGATGACTACACCTCCAGCAACAGTTGCGGCTTCTTATGCAATTCGTTTTGAAAAGGGTGCGCTTTATTGCGTCTAACACTTCATTGATTGCGACTTTTGGCAGCTGTTATTATGGCTCAATTTGGATCGTTATCGTTGAAATGATTGGACATTTAGGAATCTTTTAATTAGAAAATCAGTATATAATAAAGCGGGGATGAGTATCCCGCTTTCATAAAATAAAAGGAGTGAAAATTATGTCATTTAAAGTAGTATGTTATGGTGTTCGACCAAATGAAGTAGAATTCTTTCCACAAGTATAATAAAGTACAACTATGACTTAAAACTTGTTGAGCTTTTAACAACACATGAGAATATTACAGAGTGTGAAGGTGCTGACGCAGTTTTTATTACGTGGTAACTGTGTTGGGACTCGTCAGAACTTAGAAAAGTTAAAGGAATATGGAACTGGCAAAGTATGTATTTACACGTACCGTGTAGTTTCAACCATATCGATTTACAGGCTGCAGCTGATTTAGGTTTAATTGTTGCACGTGTTCCTGGTTATTCTCCAAACGCTATCGCTGAATTATCCTTAACATTAGGTATGATGTTATTACGTCATACAGCAGCTGCGACAAAGTGCAACTGCTGCAGGTGACTTTTCGTCAGTTTCACCCACATATTTTTCTAAGGAAATTCGTAACTGTACAGTAGGGTATTATCGGTACAGGTAGAATTGGTTTCACAGAAGCTAAGATGTTTAAGGGCTTAGGCGCTAAGGTTCTTGGCTATGATGTGTATGAAAATGATGCTTGCAGAGAAGTATTAGACTATGTAACTCTTGATGAATTACTAGCACAGTCTGATATCGTTAGCTTGCACGTTCCTTACTTCCCTGGTCAAAACGATAAGATGGCTAACGCTGAATTCTTCAGCAAGATGAAGGATGGTTCAATCTTCTTAAATACTGCTCGTGGTGAATTACAGGATAATGAAGCAATCTTAGCTGCTCTTAAGTCTGGTAAGTTAGATGGATATGGAACAGACGTATTCGCTAACGAAACATCATTCTTCTTCAAGAAGTTAGCTAGTGCTGCAGAGATTTCTGATCCTACTGTTCGTGAACTTGTACAGATGTATCCAAAGGTATTGGTAACACCACATATTGGCTCTAATACAGATGAAGCTTTAGCAAATATGATTGAATATCAATGGATAACTTCAATGAGATTCTAACTACAGGCACTACAAAGAATCTTGTAGCCTTCCCGAGTTTAAATAATAATCTTACTTAAGATACTGAGAGAGTACTCTTTTGTCTCCTGGGAAATGCTATAATTTTGAATATACAGGAGAGTTTAGCTATGAACACAAAACAAAGCTGCTCAAAATGGGATGTTCTGTAAAGACAGACGAAGTTATGTGCGGATGGTGTGATTCCGTTAGCAGAGAAGGATGAAAAGGTAGATGGTAATTCCTGATGAATGTGGACCACCAGTTTCGTTTTCGTGCTTTTGTTTTCTAATGGATATGATTAACCAACTCAAAGAAGGTGAATCTTCAACAAGTTAGATGGTATTAGTGAAAGAATTACAAGAGGTTATCAGTATCTGATTGAAAATGCGATGGTTTCTTCTTTGATGTACGTCAACTAGGAGAGAAACTCCCAAAAGCAAAATTATCTTCACGTAAAAGCACTCGATGGAAAGAGAAAACAAAGAAGGTTCTAGCCAACGCAAATTTCAATGTAAACTTTAAGATTAATACTGGTAGTGTTCGTTTTGAAACCGGCCATGAAAAGTACTGAAAGGGAAATAATATGGAGAGAATTGAAAACGGAATCGTTTAATTCTTGCCAGTTTGAATTCTCGACAAAGATGATTTATTTGAAATTATGTCGGATGAACAGACCAGTTTAGATGATGGTGGTTATCATGCAAGTGACGCAAGATAAGCAGTATTCCAGCTTTAGAAAATTCTAGTGTCGGCAAATAAAGAGTTTGTAGTATCATCTTGAAGGACAATCAAAAGATGATAGGAATGATTAACCTTCAAGATGATGCATAGAGCTGAGCTTCTTCATGAGTTAGGGTTTTGTGATGAATCCAAAACTATCGAAGAAAAGGATATACATACGAAGCAGTACAGGCTGTGATAGATTATTACTGAGTATAATTTAGTACAGATGTTTAGGTATCCATGCTCTTACAACAAAAAAGCCTCTCTAAAACTTAATTGAAAGTTTAGGGCTTTGTATGAGGGAAAGAACATAAGGGATTGAATCATGCGATACGGTCCAATTGACTTATTATGTTATTATAAGGATAAAGATGAGTAGGTAAGATGAAGAAAAGTAATTGTAATTGACGTTGTGGTAGTGGTAAAAGTACATTTGCAAGACATTGCATGACTGTACCGAATCTCCAATTTTTCACTTGAGATCAGTTAAATCTGGAAATGTGGATAAAACAATAGTAGGAAAAGAGATGCATTTGAAACACGTGTTAAAGAAGCTGATTCAAAAAGGATACCTGACATTGATGGTAAACTTATGGTTCTTTCTATGGAGATGCGTATGCTACGTGATACTGTATTCTTCTTGATTATCCAGTGGATGTGTGTATACAGGCATTTTCATGGACGCGTTGGTAGGGTTCGCACGCGACATGCCATGGTAGAAGATCGAAGTGGACGAAGATTTGATTGAATTTGTCAAAATTATGAGAAAGGAAGATAGACCGGAAGTTTTAAATCTTCTTCAAAATATAAGGAAAAAGGACATCCATATTCTTCCGTACTCGAAAGATGCCAACCGGTATTTAGAGTCATTAAAATACTGTTATTTATCCATAACTTTGTCATGTGGCTGATGGATTATTCATTGACGTACAGTGTGAAAAGTGACTAAGATTGTTGTGTAAAATGAAAAAGGAGGTGGAGATATGATCTTCAAATAATGAGAAGAAGTTAGGCCCTACACCTAAATCGACTGGTGTTGAACAAGAGTTTCAAACAGATTGTGAAAAACAGAGGAATCTAGTCTTCAGCTAGGAATTACTTTCGTACACGAAATGGTATAGCGACGTGAAGAAAGAGAAGAGAGATTAGAGAAGTATGGCTATAATGACTTTTATCTGCGATGCAGAAACATAGTTGGGCGTATTTCCTTGTACATAGTTTTGCGGATGCGTTTATTATCGTTTTACTTGTATTAGCGATTGTGACTTTGTTGTGAGTCGATATCTTATCTCGAATCAATTATTCTGCACTAGTACGTATGAGTGCGGTAATTGTTTCTTTCTCAAGACTATGGTTCCTACCGTGATATGCGAAGTTAAAAGAGATGGAGCATGATACGGTTAGAATTCATAGGTTCCAACGGAAGATGGTACTGAGGTAAGAGAAGTACCGGTGGAAGAAGTGGTTCCCGGTGATCATTCAATTGATTGTCTCTGGAGATATTGTCAGTGGTGACTCTATCTTCTTGAAAGTAAGGACTTATTCGTTTTCGTTTCGCCTCACAGGGAATCCATTCCTGTAGAAAATATAAAGGTGTTGATGATAGAACTGTCAATGCGGGCAGAGCTAAATAATATCTCGTTTGGTGGTTCCACCTGTGAATTCCGGACATCGGGTGTTGGTGTGGTAGTGTACCGAAAGTTCTCTATCTAGGTAAGATTTCTTCTACAATTCATACAAAGAAGAAAGAAACGGATTTTGATAAGAGCTTTGTCGAAGATTACAAGAATCTTTAATCACCTACATGGTTGTAGTAGTTATCTTCGTATTATTGATTAATGGTTTGGTGAAGAAGAATTGGTTAGAAGCGTTCTTATTCTCTATCTCTGTTGCGGTAGGTATTACACCAGGTATGTTACCGATGATTGTTAACGGAACACTTGCCAAGGGTGCTAAATTCCTAGCGAAGAGAAGACAATTGTTAAGAATATGTCTGCGATTCAGAATTTAGGTGCCATTGATGTTCTATGTACCGATAAGACCGGTACACTAACGATGGATCATGTTGTATTGCAGAAGTATCTTGATGTAAATGGTGAGGATTCACATTTAGTATTGAATTATGCATGGATGAATGCATACCATTACAGGGAGTTAAGAATCTGATTGACCGTGCAATCTAGCTTCATGGCGAAGAGAATGATGCGCATAAATACGCTGGTGGTTATGTGGAAGTCTGATGAGATTCCATATGACTTTGAACGTCGTAGAATGAGTGTTTTGATTTCTAATCCTGGTGGTGAACACTTAAGTGGAAATGTTGAAGAAATTCTTCCGATGCCACAGGATGAAGTACTTATTACAAAGGGTGCTTTGGAGTCTGTATTAGAGTGTTGCAGTCGTATTCGCGTGAAGAAGGAATACATGGATATTCACGAAGAAGATCTTGCGAAAATCAACGCTCTTGCGGAAGAATTAAATAAAGAGGGTATGCATGTCATCGGTGTTGCCGCAAAGAAGAAAGCGTAGGTGATACAACAGTCTTCCATGCAGAAGATGAAACAAAATATGACGTTCTTAGGGAATCATTGCCTTCCTCGATCCACCAAAACCAGACGCAAAAGAAGCGATTCGTGGTTTGTATGATGCTGGCGTACATGTAAAGGTTATCTCGGTGATGCGCCTGTTGTCGTTGGAGCATGTATGCAAGCTTGTTGGTATGAAGGTTGGCGATCAGAGTGCTGTTACAGGTTCTGATTTAGAGAATATGAGTGATGCGGAATTATCTTCTGTTGTGGAGAAGAATGATATCTTTGCGCGCTTATCGCCAATGCAAAAGAAGCGTGTTGTGGATGCGTTACGCAATAATGGTCATGTAGTTGGCTATATGGGTGATGGTGTGAATGATGCGCCAAGTCTACACGATGCGGATGTGGGTATTTCCGTGGATAATGGTACTGACGTTGCTAAAGCGAGTGCGGATATTATCCTGCTGGAGAAGAGTTTGACGGTTATTCTCAATGGTATTTATGAAGGTAGACGTATTTATGGAAATATCTTGAAGTATATGAAGATGGCATTATCCAGTAACTTTGGTAATGTTTCTCGGTACTCATTGCCTCAATCTTTCTTGCCATTCTACCGATGTTACCACTCACAGATTTTGATTCAGAATTTGATCGATGACTTTTACACAGATTGTGATTCCATGGGATAACGTCGATGATGAGTTCCTGACAGACACCGCATAAGTGGAATAGTGACTCACTTTGTGTCATCTCATAGAATGTCATGGGTGGTTTCTCATCTGTATTTGATGTACTGACGTTCTTGGTATTGTGGTTTATCTTAGGATCATATACACTCAGCCATGCAGAATTACTTCCAGACTGTTGGTTTATTGAGTCTGATTTCAGATTTTGATTGTACAGTTTATCCGTACACTCAAAAGCGTGCCCTATCATTGATTCAAAGTGCGATTCTAGACTAGCCTCTAGCATCTGCGTTTGGTATCTTTGTAGGTATTTCAATTCCATATTTATTTGATAATCTACAAGAATACTGTATTTACAGAAATGCCATTTGAATACTTTTGTATATTTGATTATTATCTTGGCACTCTATAGTACTACGATTGAAATCGTGAAAGAAGTTCATATCAAGAAATATGGTTCTTGGTTATAAATGAAACGAGAGAATATTGAACGATTGGTTTCAATATTCTTTTTGTTTGTGCTTGATGGGATTGACATAGTAGGGAAGATATCGAAATATGTTAAATACAATCTATCGGAGAATTTATGCAACAGAACAACAAAAATGCATTTAATCGTCACTGTATTAGTGAGGCACTGATACGCTTGATGGAAACAAAGGCATAGGATGATACGTACATGGAAATTTGCCGTATGGCTGGTGTATCGCGTACGACATAATTATCGAAAATTATAGTAGTAAGCGAGCATATTCAGCGTGACGTGAAGATCGATCGATGAGTTTGTCTCATAGTACAAAAAGCGAAGGATTTAAAAGTACGTTCGTATGAAATGATTCTTTTGCAGGATTTTTATATTTGCAATTACGACGATTCTATTGAGATGTTTAGATCTAATCAGAATTTATCCTTCATCCTACAAGATGGATTGAATTACTATATCGATAGTTATGTCTTTGAGCAGGGGTGAAGATGAGTTGCGTAGATATCATTTGTATTATTATTCAGGAGCACTATTTAACATCATACGGTTTTGGATGCGCAATGGTAAGAAGGAAAATGTTGAAGATGTGGCGAAAAATTGTTTACGAACATGTAAAACGCGAACATCAAACACTTTAATTATCATGTATAATATTTAGTAGAGATTTTAGTATTACACGACAAACAGGAGAATTACAATGAATTGGAAAACGCTAGAAAGGATTTGATGAGAAATTAGCAAAGGTCAGCTTTAAAAGCACATAAGACTTTTTGAGGTAAGGTTGTTGAAGTTTTATACGGCGCGAAAGGATGAAAATGCAATTTCTGTATTACCAAAAGACGGGATCAGAATGATGATGCCATGGTAGATGGTTTGGTATTGAAAACAAATGGAGAATATAGAATGTTCTCTTGGCAAAAGCCTAGCGTATTTAGGCGAGTGGTATTGAATACGCACTTCTCATAATGATACTGCACTTGGAAAATATGGAGAAATGATCTTCGTAAGAAACAGGAACTATGCCATCAAGCAGAGAATATCTCAACAGTAGAAGAGTTTGAAGAAATTCGTAAGCACTCGAAAGCAATCGAAAACTGGAATACTCTTAAAAAGATGAAGAGTATGCAATTTGGTTTGCAAGACTTTAGAAAAGTTCAATGCTAGAAGTCAGCGTCAAAGCGCAAATGCGGAAGAAAAGAAGAAGCTGATTGAAAAGGCTGCTAGTTTAGCAGATTCCACAAACTGGAAGGAAACACAGGCAGAATTTAGAAATCTACAGGATGAGTGGGAAACACTTGGTAATGCAGGTGTGGAAGATGATTCCTTGCAGGGGAGCAGTTTCAAAGGGCTATCGTAACCAATTCAATGATAAGCGTCGTAACTATTTTGATAATCTAACACAAGTACATTCTGAAAATGAAGAGAAAGAAACTTGATTTAATCAAGCAAGCAAAAGAGCTTGCTAAGAAGACTGATAACTTCCGTGAGACATCTGAAAAGATGAATGGTCTCATGGACGCATGGAAGTCAATCGGTAGTGCAGGTCGTGATAAGGATGATGAACTTTGGAATGAGTTTAACGCTATCATCGTCAGGGCTTCTAGGATGAAAGAACAGCGTTCTTCACAGAGCGTGATGAAAAGCAGAAGGAGAGCATCCGTATCAAGAATGCCTTAATTGAAGAAGCTGAAGACAATCGCTGCGAAAAGGATTATGGTCGTGAGAAGACAGATCGCATGAAGGCACTTTGGATAAGGAATGGCGTGCTGCTGGATATTCTGGAAGTGATCAGAATGACGCGTTGTGGGAAACATTTACACAGGCAAAAGAAGTATTCTGGAATGGTAAGCGTGAAGATAGTCAAAAGCGTCTTCAGGAGCTTACGACCACAAGAAGTCACAACTTCCAATCATAAGAGAAGAAAATCAATGAGACTTCAAGAACAAGAATATGAAACAAGTGACTATGAGAGAATTCGCGTATTCAACGTCAGGTTGAAGAAAAAGAAGAGCTTTTCTTAGAGAAAGTTAAAGAGCGATATCGAAGATATCGAAAAGAAATTAACGCATAATTGAAAGACCTCACTCATCTGGGAGTGAGGTTTCAAAGTCAGATAGGGAAATGAGGATGTTGAAAGAATATCGCCAGAGAACAGTATAGCAGAAGGATACGTCATGGCAGCGCTCAGCTGTGCTGGAAAGTGTTTTTGTGTCTCTTGCTGGTATTATCGATACTTATGGTTTCCTCATGGGTACATATGCGGTTGCGGCACAGGGTTGATTCTATTCAACCGAAAGTATCTCAGTCTAGTTTCTTTGCGATTAACGTCGCAGTATTCTGCCTTTAGTCGCACGAAGACTTGGACAGAACAATCGACGAAACGCAAAATCGCAGGTATTAGTGACAGCACGTAGCGGTCGTTATACTGTTATGTATTGCGTTAACTGTTATAACAGTGATTTTTGCTGATCCGTTAATTGTGATATGTGGTTCCAATGTGGATACGCATGAGGGTGCAGTAATTTATTTTAGGGTGATACAGATCGGAATGATATTCAATGTATTATCACTTGTGATTAACGCTGCACAACGCGGGTGCCGGTAACATACAAAGATTGCGATGGTCACAAATGTTACATCTTCCATCGTGAATATCATCTTTAACTATCTATTGATTGGTGGTAACTTTGGCTTTCCAAAATGGGGGCTATTTGGTGCGGCGTTTGCGACGGTACTAGGTACTGTATTTGCTTGTGGTATGAGTATCCAGCTCATTAGTTTAAGAAGAGATAGTTATGTTTCGATATCTTATATTCTTGAAGAGAAGATTCAAACCAGATTTTGGATCATTTACATGCGATTCAAAAAGTTGGGTGCGAATATTCTGTTTTGAAAACTGGGCTATGCGTGTAGGTTTTATGACATCGCTGTACTTGCCGCAAAGACTAGGCACAGACCAGTTTGCGGCATATCAGGTTGATATGAATATCTTGTCGTTGGGCTTTGGTGTTTGGGGATGGTATGCAAGTAGGCTAGTATCGCTACTGGAAAGAGTTTTGGACAACAGAAACCGAGACTTAGCAAAGACCCATGGACATGCATCGTCACCTAATTGGTGTAGTGATATCGGTTATATCTGCGAGTTTTATTGGTAGGTGGAAGAACACTAACCAATTTCTTCTTTGCGGATGAATCCGTAATTTGAAATGGTCGTTTCATGATTGCTCGGTTTGTGAGTACGTGTACTATTTCAAATATCACAAATTATTTATGGTGGGTGCTTAAGAGGCGCAGGTGATGTAAAATATACATTGCTGTGGCATTGATCAGTGTCACACCATCCGACCAATTTCTAACTTGGGTATTGACTCGTATTCTCGCTCGGTTTAGTAGTATTTGGTTAGGTGTATTATCAGATCAGTTGACAAGGTTTACGTTATTACGAATTCAGTTTCCACCAAGGAAATGGGTGGAGTATAAGATAGAAAGGCATTCAAATGTAGGTAATAAAAACAAGAATTCAAAAATGACGATTCTCAGTATGTTTATTAGCGATTGAGCTCATCATGGCTATGACACCAATTGGCTATCTTAGCCTAGGTGCAATTTCCATTACGACAATGCATATACCTCATCTTTTGCAGGCATCTTCTTTGGGCAACGAATCTTTGCGCATCTTGCTTGCGCCAACAGAAGGCGCAAGGCAATCTTAGGATTTGTCTTGGAATGACTAGTAAAGGCGACCTTTGCGCCAACGATAACGAGTTTTCTTGCTTCTCGCCATTCTATTCCGTTGGTGATATTCATGGCAATTTCTGGAGCTTACTCATTGCGTTTGCGCCACGTATTCTACTTGGGTATCTTTCTGGTTTGTTGTATAACGCATTTAAGAAAGCGAAGAAGAATAACTTTGTTGTAGAATCATTGATTGCGATTGGTATGACACTATTGCATACACTAATGGTCATGGGATTAATTTGGTTATTCTTTGGGCAAGTTTACGCTAGTGTAACAGGCTTAGCGGTATCGACTGTGATTATTACTGTCATTACAAGTAATGGTATTTTGGAGATGATAGTGGCAGGTATTATCATTCTGACAATGATGCGTGCTACTGTCCAGTTTTAGATAAATTAGAGTTAGAAAATCAGTACATGCATAATGAACAATCATACTATGCACGCATGCGTTCAACGATGAGTGATAAGTTGCGTGCTTTGGAGGGGCAAGTTAAAAAGGGAATGCGTGTATTGGACTTTGGCTCAGGACCAAGTGAAGATGTTTATGAGTATGTACAATATTTTGAAGCGGATTATTATGCATTAGATAATTCAAGACAAGTACAGATATTACTAGAGGAAAAAGGGATTCGTTGTATCGACCTTACTTTTTTGAAGAGTACTGATATAAAGTTTGATATTATCTTTATGTCGAGCGTATTTCATGAATTACTTTCGTATCTTTCTCGTAATGAAGCAGCTAGTACGATGAATGTGGTGCTCTCTCATTTGAGTGAGCATGGAAAGTTAATTATTCGTGATTGGTGTGCACCTAGAAGATAAAGACACTTACTAGAGTTGAAGTAATTCCAACAAAGATAGACGAAGTGAAACAGTGGATCAAGGAACTTTCTGAACATGCGGTTTTTTTATCTGAAGTTGTTGTGGAGAAAAATATAATTCAAGCAAGTGTAGATGATTTATACAACATCTTATTACACGTAACTTGGGGTCAACAGTCTATCTTACGAGAAAGTAATGAATCCTATTTGGTTGATCAATCATCCATCAAACAGTTTATTCTTAATGGGAATCAAAATATTAAGCTAGTTAGCCAGTGCATATTATCAATCGGATTATACAAATTATTTGTCAAACTATTTTAAGGATGTAGAGGCATTTGTAAAAACAATATCATATTTGTACAAAACAAGTTATCGTTCTCCAGAAGGCATGAGCATATATTTTGCAAAGATTTCATGAGTGATGGTACGTTATAGACATCAGTTAGTTATAACTCTACAGAAGGAGAAATATAAAATGAAAATCGTTTTTGTGACAAGAATGGGAAATACAGATGAATTAGTAAGACAGTAGTTAGGGCTTATACAGATGCGATGTTAATCGTTGATGGTAGTGAAAAGGTTGAGGGAGACTATGTGCTCTTCACATATACGGATGGTTATGGTGAAGTTCCAGGTGTAGTTGAAAGCTTCCTAGAAAACAATAAGGCTGGCCTAAAGGGTGTTGTGGTGACTGGTTCTATGGCTCGTCATGCGGATACATTCGTATTGGCTAGGGATAAGATTGTAAAGGACTTTGGTGGTGTATTAATCGCTAAGGTTGATGTTCAGGGAACGGAAGAAGACCACGCTAAGATCAAGTCTGCAATTGCGGCGTTATAACAAAAAGAAAACATCGGTTCGCCGATGTTTTATAGTTTATAGAGTCTTACAACTGTTTCATCATCGATACCATCGATGGAAACATCAATGAGTTCATCACGAGAGGTAGGTACATTTTTGCCTACGAAGTCTGGTCGTATTGGTAATTCACGATGACCGCGGTCAATTAGTACCGCAAGTTGGATTGTCTTTGGACGACCATGCGAGAATACTGCATCAATCGCTGCACGAATCGTTCTGCCAGTGTAAATAACATCATCCACAAGGATTACAACATAATCTTGAATATTCTCGGGCAAAATGATGTTGGTTGTTTTTGGGGTTTCGCTTAGTTCCGTTAAATCATCGCGATATAAAGAGATGTCCACTTCCCCAACAGGAAGTTCTACACTTGTATATTTTTTTATATTTTCAGCTAGCTTTTGTGCGAGTGGAATACCGCGACGCTTGATGCCGACTAAACATACATTTGGAGATGAACTATCTCGTTCGATAATCTCATGAGCGATACGTGTTAGTGAACGCTCGATTTGTGCTTGATCCATGAGTTCTGTAATCAGTTCCATATCATACCTCGTATTTTCATTATACAAAAATTAGTTAGAAAGTGATAGGTAATCCTATGAACGAAAAAATTAGAAAAAATATATTAGAAACGGAATATAACAAACCTTCAAAAGAAGAGTTGAAAGAGAAGTTAACTGCGTTACAGTATGAAGTAACACAGAATGCAAAGACAGAACATCCTTATCAAAAATGAGTATGATGATTTATTTCAGAAGGGCATCTATGTGGATATTGTTTCAGGAGAACCATTATTTTTGTCCACGGATAAGTTTCAGTCTGGCTTGTGGATGGCCAGCATTTCTCTAAGCCAATTATTCCAGATGTGATTACTGAGAAGATTGATTTACAGTTTGGTATGGTTCGTACGGAAGTGCGTAGCTCGTTATGCGGATAGTCATTTAGGCTGCGTCTTTGATGATGGACCGCGTGATAAGGGTGGCTTACGTTACTGTATCAATAGTTCTTCCTTACGCTTTATTCCAATTGAAAAGATGGAAGCGGAAGGATATGGTAGTTATATAGAACTCGATTAAAAGTTTATACATGCATACATGAAAAAGAGCTACACAAAACTGTGCCATAGTTCTTTTTATCTGATAGAATAGATGACTATGCGATGAAGCTGCATAGATTTTGGCGATGGCTGCTTTACAGTTGCGTCAAATTCTTCATCTCGTCTGTTGATAGCGTAGATCTGTGCAAAAGCACGGAAGGACGCAATCATACCGTGGTTGAGTGATAGTAGGTGACAAGCTTCATCTTGTGAGTATCCACCTGATAGAGCAACAACACGTACTACATGTGGATCTTTCATTAAATCCGCATATAAGTTATTCACAGTTGGAATTGTTAACTTAAACATCACTTTTACATCGGAATCTAGTTTTGCTAGATGTTCCTTGATGACTTCTAACATAAAGGCTTCAGATTCTGCCTTATGTGGGTTATGAATATCGACTTCTGGTTCAATGATTGCGACTGCACCAGCATGCCATACTTGTGCAGAGCAATATCAAACTGTTGTGCGATGACATCGCGAATACCTTTGTTCATCGTAGTCGTAGATAACAGAACGCTCTTTCGTTCCAAAGATATGACGATCTTCAACGGCGTGTTTGAGTGTTTCTGCAAGATTTGGGATTGGCTTCATCAGTTTGACGTGGTTCTTTTCTTCAGCCAAGCCTTTATCGATCTTTAAGATTGGAACGATTCCTTTCTTTGCCATAAATAGTCGCGGTATACTTGCCATCAATTGTACGGTCCATTAGCTCAAACAGAATTGCGGCTAAGATACCGTCTTTGTTGAAGGATGGTGTTTTGATAATACGTGCGCATTTGATGTCACAGTCGAACATCCTCGTCATTTGCATAGCTGTTTGGTCTAATCCATATGCGAGTAAAAGCTGGTGTTGATCCACCAGATTGGTCCAAGGCAGCAATAAATCCCAAATTCAATGCATTCTTTTTCTAGTTGTTGTTGATTCATTATCTTACCTCCTGGTTAGTATTATTAACACTATATATTATAGTCCTTTAGAAAATAGTTCAAAAATATGTGATGACAGTGGGAAACATGTGAAAATCTGCATAATAATTTTTCATCAGAAAAATAGTGTAATTTTTAAAACTACTTTATAATATTGAATGTTATTTTGTAGGAATGGAAAGATATTAACTTATGAATTTATCGTATAACGCTTTAGGTTATTTAGTTATATTTCTGACCGATTACGATGTTGTTATACTCAGATTGTAAAAACAGAAGTATCGATGGATTGTGCTGTTACTTGCAAATCTTATCTTCTTCGGGGGTCTGGTCACAGTGGTTGGTAGTATATTGTTTAGTTACAACACTTATTACCTTCTTCATCGGTAAGAAATTAGGTGAGATGAAAAAGGCACCGGAAGGTGTAGATAAAAAAGTATTTAAGAAAAAGAAGAGTCGTATTTTAACAGCTGGAATTTTGTTAAACCTTGCGGTGTTATTAGCTCTCAAGTATACAAACTTTTTTGCGACAGGAATCTTCGCGGTGTTCCAACAGTCATTTACACCATTAAAGATTTTGGTTCCAATTGGAATTAGTTATTATACATTACAACTTGTTTCTTATCTTGCGGATATTAATAGTGGAAAGATTGAACCGGTACAATGTTATGCAAAGTTATTGTTGTTTGCGACATTCTTTCCAACGCTGGTGGAAGGTCCTATTGCGCGTTTCTCTGAGATTGGTGAAACTTTGACAGAAGGAAAGCCGATTGAACAGGGGAATATGATTATTGGATTTGAGCGTATTCTTTGGGGTATGTTTAAGAAGGTTGCGATTGCGGATCATTTGGCACCTGTCGTATCTTCCATCTTTGCATCGCATGATTCATCGGGTGGACTTGTACTAGTTGTCGCTATCTTCTGTACGATTCAGTTGTATATGGACTTTTCAGGATCAATCGATATTGCGATTGGTAGTGCAAGAATCTTCGGTATCGTATTACCAGAGAACTTTACGCAGCCATTCTTTGCCAAAGGTGCTTCGGATTTCTGGCATCGTTGGCATATAACATTAGGTACATTCTTTAGAGACTATATCTTCTATCCAGTATCCCTTTCAAAGCCAGTGATGAAGTTAACAAAGTGGTGTAAAAAGCATCTGGGTAAGACGGTCGCAAAGTATATTGGACCTGCGATTGCGTTATTCTGTGTATGGATATCAAATGGTTTGTGGCATGGTCCACAATGGAATTATATTCTGTATGGTATTTACTACTTCATCTTGATATTCGCAGAATTATTTATGGAGAAACCAACTGAGAACTTCTGTAAGAAGTTCCATATCAACCAAAACGGATTTGGCTATCGCATCTTCCGTTTTGTAAAGTTAATGATTATCGTATGTTTTGGTGAGATGGTATTTGCGGCTTCTTCTGGAGCACAGATTATCACGATGATTCAGTCCCTATTTACACGCTTTGATTGGGCGGATGCTTGGTCAACCATTCCATATCTTGGCATGGATGCGTGGGATTACATCACCGTTGGAGTTGCGTTTGTGATTGTGGTGATTGTGGATGTCTTAAAAGAAATTGGTTATCCAATTCGTAAAGTATTTGAAACAAAACCACTCGTTATACGATGGAGTATTTTGTATCTTGTGATATTCTATATTATATTCTTCGGTGCGTATGGACCGGGATATGATATTATCAAAATGATGTACGCTGGATTCTAGCGTCAAAAGGAGAAAAAACATGGAAGAACTATTAGAGATTTTAAACGATATTAAAGATGATGCGGATTTTGAAAACTGCACAACATTGATTGACGATGCTGTATTAGATTCATTTGATATTTTATCAATCATCAGTGCTTTGAATGATCATTATGACATTCAGATTCCAGCATCTGACATCGTACCAGCAAACTTTAACAGTGCCGCTGCGTTACTTGCGATGGTACAAAGATTACAAGCTGAATAAGTTGTATCTCATTTTTAAACAGTAAGGAGTATGTATGAAGAAAGCATTGAAACCAGTTGCGTTTCTATTGGTTTTTGATATGTTTACTGATGGTTACTTCATATCTTGTAACACCAAGAGGATATGAAAATGTATATGACATTCAGTTGGTAAATCGAAAAATTAATGCAGTAAGCCAAGAAAAAGAGAATACACTGGATGTTCTATTTACGGGTGACAGTGAGGCCAGTAATACATTCTCTCCTTTCCAGTATTGGAAAGAACAGGGTATCGCTTCCTATAATCTAGGGTGGTAGCACAACGTTTAAAATGACTGCTATACCGTTCTAGAAGACGTATTGAAACATCAGAAACCAAAACTATTGGTGTTAGAAGCAAACACTTTATTCCGTAAGAATGCGGTTTATAACCAGGATGATTCCGTGTTGATGTGGGCAGAACAGTTATTCCCTGTACTGCATCATCACAATATCTATAAGACAATCAATCTTAGTGTTAATTTACTTGGCGCAACCAAGGAAAACGCATATGCGGATCAATGTAAAGGCTACTATGCGCGTGTGAGAATTCGTCCATATCGTGGCTCTGATCAGTATATGAAGACCAACAAGCGTGATACGACACTCTATCCGGAAACACTAGAATACTTTGAAAAGATTGCGAAGCTGTGTAAGGAAAATAACGTTGAACTTATTGTGGTAAGTGTCCCTTCTCCAAAGAACTGGAGTGACGCAAGACATGATACGATTCAGGAGTTATGCAATCAGTATGATGTTACGTATTATGATTTAAATAAATTGGATAACGTGCTCGCCCTCGATTGGACAACAGATACTTTGGACCGTGGAGATCATTTGAATATGAATGGTTCAAAGAAGGTTAATGCTTATTTTGGTAAGATTTTAAAAGAGAAGTATCATATTCCTGACCATCGTGGAGAAGCGGATTACGCTATCTGGGATAAGCAGGAAGCTGAACTAAATCTATATTAAGGGGTTCTCACAAAGTGAGAACTTTTTAATTATGGGAAATAAAAAATGCCACTGCGTAGTGGCATTTATACTATCCGTGATAAGAATATGCGTTTGAGTTAGCGTTTGCGGTACCTGTTAGATTTACTGGATAACGATAGTACGCTACAACCGCAATATCATTTGGAACGTTCGCATTCATATATGCAGCGGAGTCGTTTGGTAAGTTGATACAGCCATGTGATCCTGCATATGTATAACGGTTACCACCGAACCATGGTTGCCATGGAGCGTCGTGGAAGCCAATGTTGTCATGCGAATACGATGAAGTAATTGACTGGGGAATCATATTCTGAGCCATCGTAATCTGTACCTTTTAAACTTGTGTTTGTGACACGGTATTTAATACGGAAGACTCCATCTGGAGAACCGCTACCCATATTGATATTTCCCGATACGATATCGGATGTAAATACACGTTCGCCATGTAGCACGTAGTACATTACTTGGTTTGTGTAATCAAGTTCTACGTAAGTATCACCAATATCATTCTCTAAAGTTCCTTGTGCTGTTTGTGACCACATTGGTTGTCTTTCAACCATCTTTCCAGATTCAAGATCAGACTTTAATTGTGTAAATTCAGAATCTTTATCTAGGATGTAGCCGTAGTCACCACCACCGATTTGAATATCATCGCCAGCTTGTGTTCTAAATGTACGAACTTTACCGTAGGTATTAAAGTTTGAGGCTAGCTCTCCTACGTAAGCCTGTAACTTTGTGTCATCAACAGTTACATCGTATGTATCAGAGATACTTAATACTTTTAATACAGATGCTTTATCCATGACTTTTTTGGAGGAACCGATCGTATAGGAAACGGCACTCTTTAAGTAACTTTCAATCTTCTTTACTGCGTTTGTAATCTGTTCAGAGTTTGATGTGATTTCTGGGGCAGTGAAGTTTGCGGTATTTAGTGTTAATTGATAATTCTGATGATTGATCGCATCATCAATTTCTTTTTGTACAGCTGCTGTATCAGCGCCATACTTAGCTTCGACAACCTTGTAGTTATCATCGTTAATCGTAATTCGTTGCGTTAACTGGATCTTTTGTTAGTGACAACAAGTCTTCTAATTGTTTGTGAAGTTTTGATTCACTGTATTCTACATTGATTTCTTTTACAAGTTCTGGCTGTATCAAAGAGAGGCCAAGTGAATACATTTTTGTGATTTGATTTCTTTTCAACAGTAGCCTTGCATTACTTGCAAGGCTCATGAGATATCTTTTACCCTTTACTGTAAAACTCTATCTCCAGGGAGCAGTAACTTTGATTTTTACTACGTGTTTGTGGCACTGGCTGCGTACTAACACTTGTGTCTACATCCATGAAACTCACATCCGTATTACCAGACTCGTTGTGCGGCAGAAGAAGTGCTGTTGGAAATAGATAACACCTGCTATATAAACACCGATGGCGATGATACTCACAACTGCTAGGAGTATGAGTAGAGACCTCTACCGACGCCACCTTTTCTCTTGTTTTGATCTGGCAGACATATATTCACCCTCGTCATCTCAATATGCTTTTAGATATACAGAACAAGCATAGCATAGATGTATGAAAAATATCTCTTCTAATAACTATGAAACAAGGGTATAAAACTGATAAAATAGAGATAGATGATTATGGAGGAATGATGAAGATTCTTGTGATAGTAATAATAGTAGTAGGCATATTGTGTTTGATTGGTACAATTGCGTTTGTAATATATTTTAAGAGGATTGGAAAGAGTCTTTTTGAAATGCAAGCTACGCTTGATTGTGATGAGTTTACAATCACCGAAAAAGGTAGCTATGCGATTTGGTTTAGAGTATCAAGAGGTACATTTGCCTATCCGAGATTGAATGTTGTGGTAAATGAGGTGGAAACCGGTAGAGAAATCCCATTGCATCGTACAACAATCAAAGTTGAAAGAAGTTCATTCTCATATTATGCTCGGCAACATTTTTGGTTTGAGGCAGAACCAGGGAATTATCTAATGACAATCCAACGTGATACAAATTTAGAGAATGTCCCTTTGATTGATCGTCTATTTAAGGTTGATGAGCCGCCACTAGATCGTTGTAGTGTGTTTATCGCAAAGAGAATCAATTCGGTTCTGATTACAACTGGAATTGTGGTATTTATCATTAGTATAAATATAATTCTACTATCTATATTCATGCTTACTGGACTGTTTTAAGCATTGAAACAACTGTGTAGTATAATAGACAAAGTACATTGAAAGAAAAGAGGCTATTTATGAAGGAAAAAATCTATCCATTATTTGGTGGAGATATAAACGTATATTCAGTTGCTAGAGCATTCCATGAGGCATATGGTTTACGTTCTACATGTTTTGCTAAATATTTATCTGGCCCGGCATATCGTAGTTCTATCATCGATTATCATGCATGTGAAAATAATGAAGATGCGGATGCGTATGTAAAGAATGTTGTGACATTTGCGAACAGTCATCAAGATGGGAAAGTATTTGTGATTGGTTGGTGATGCGTATGTAAAGTTAGCTGATGAAAATAAACATTTATTTCCAAAGAATTGTATCGTAGCAGGAATTAACGCTGAACTTTTAAATACCCTCATCAACAAAGAAAAGTTTTATGAGATGTGTGATCAGTATGGCTTAGACCATCCAGCAACATTTATCTATCATAAAGAGATGGGTCATGATTTTACGCTGCCATTTACAGGACCATTCATTTGTAAACCATCTAATTCTGTAACCTATTGGGAACATCCGTTTGAAGGGAATGACAAGGTGTTTCTCTTACAGACAATGGAAGAGTTATACGATGTATTAGATCGTTGTTATGCGGCTGGTTATCCAGATACGATGATTATTCAGGATTGTATTCCTGGTGATGATTCCCATGCGTGTATTAACAAACTATTCTGATAAGAATGCCAGGTGAAGATGATGTGCTTAGGTCATGTCTTACTTGAGGAACATACACCACATGGATTAGGAAACCATGCGGTTATCATGACAGAGAAGAATGAAGAAATCTGTATGAAGCTAAAGAAGTTCTTAGAAGATATTCACTACGTTGGATTCTCTAACTTCGATATGAAGTATGATGAACGTGATGGCAAGTTAAAACTATTTGAAATTAACTGCCGCCAAGGTAGAAGTAATTACTATGTAACAGGTGCAGGTTTTAATATCGCACGTTACCTAGTGGAAGATTACATTGAAGACAAAGAACTTCCATTTGAAATCTGCGAGAATGAAAGCTTATGGCAAGTTGTACCATCCGATGTCGCAAGAGACTTTATCGTATCTTCTTACCATGACAAGATGAGACAACTAGAAAAAGAAGGCAAGATGACAAACTCCCTTGTATATAAAGGTGAAAAGAATATCTTCCATCGTTTATGGGTTTGGTATGATTTAAAACGACAAAGAAAGAATTACGAGACATATGCAGTAAAGAAATCATAGAGGTGTCATGTATGGAACAGATAAAAGATAAATTAGGTATCTTAGGTGGAATGGGTCCACAGGCAACACAAATCTTATATCAATGGATTCTAGACCGCACCGATGCGGTTTGTGATCAAGATCATATTCCAACTATGATACTATCTGATACAAAGATGCCAGATCGTACAGCTGCGATTCTATCTGGTACTGAGAATGTCGTATATGAACGCATGTTGCATGATTGTCATTTATTAGAGGGTTGCGGTAGTTGTTGTATTGCGATTCCATGTAATACATCACACTACTTCGCGGATCGTTTGCAAAAGGAAATCTCTATTCCAATTATTCATATGCCACGCGAAACAGTAAAGCGTTTGCTAAAAACAAATCATAAGAAGGTGGCGATTCTTGCGACTGATGGTACGATTATGACTGGTGTTTATCGTCGTGAAATCGAAGCGGCAGGTATGCAAGCATGGCAACCGGATGCTGAGATTCAAAAGAAGGTAATGTCTTTAATCTATGATGAAATCAAACGTGGAGAAAAGGGCAACCGTCATACTTTTGCGACAATTGATAGAGCAGTCAGAGATGCTGGCTGTGACTGTGCAATTCTTGGCTGTACAGAATTATCTGTATACCGTGAATACCATGGACTCCCTTCATTCTATATCGATGCGATGGAAGTTTTAGCAGAGGAATGTATTCGCTTCTTTGACCGTGAACCATTGCATGTATAGGAGGTTTAGATGAAAAAATATTTATTAAAGGATTATATCTCTTTTTTACAAGAGGAGAATGTATTAGGAGATGTTCGCTTATCTGATACATGCATGAATACTGTTGTAGAACTTGTGTCTTGTGACTCACAACAGGTTGTTAGGAATACATTATTCTTGTGCAAAGGCGTACACTTTAAAGCACAGTATCTACAGGATGCGGTTGATAAAGGTGCCTTTGCATATCTTAGTGAAGTAGAATATCCAGAAGTGAATATTCCATGGATTCCACTAACAGATGTGCGTTATGCGATGGCAAACCTTGCGACGATGTACTACAACGATCCATGGAAGGAATTAAATGTGATTGGACTTACTGGCACAAAAGGAAAGTCAACGACTACATACTATATAAAGGCAATTCTAGATACATATCTTGAACGTATTGGTAAAAATGAAAGTGCAGTGATCTCTTCGATTGGCACCTATGATGGTGTTGAGCGTTTTGAATCACACTTAACAACACCAGAGCCACTCGACCTTGAAAGACACTTCAGAAATGCGGTTGAATCGAAGATTGATTTTGTAACGATGGAAGTATCTTCGCAAGCGTTGAAATATGACCGTGTCGTAGGTGTGAATTTCTCGTTGCGGCATTTCTAACTATTGGCTATGACCACATATCTTCCGTGGAACATCCAACATGGGAAGATTACTTTGCGTCTAAACTACGTATCTTTGAGCAATGCACATATGGACTAGTGAATCTAGATTCAGATCACTGTGAAGAGATTCTAGAAGCAGCCAAAGCTGCTGAGAAGGTAATTACATTCTCCGAAGCAAATGATACTGCCGACTTCTATGGCTACGATGTTCATAAAGTCGGAAATGATATTGTCTTTAAAGTACGTGGAAGTGACTTTGATGAAGAGTTTAAGTTATCAATGCCGGGGTTATTCAATGTATCTAATGCGCTTTGTGCGATTGCGATAGCACGTTTATATGACATTCCTGTCAGTGATATTCAGTCTGGTCTTTATCATGCGAAGGTTCCTGGACGTATGGAAATCTATACATCGAATGATAAAAAGATTACTGCAATCGTAGATTATGCACATAACCAATTATCTTTTCAGAAATTATTTGAATCTGTACGAAATGAGTATCCTGGATATCGTGTAACGATTATCTTTGGTTGCCCGGGTAAAAAGGCACAAGATCGTCGTCATGACTTAGGCGAAATTGCAGGTAAGAACGCTGACTATATTTATTTAACAGAAGAGGATGCTGGGGAAGAAGATCCACTCGCAATTGCCCAGGAAATCGCAAGAGCTGTTGAAAAAGAAAAGGCACCATATGAAATCATCATCGACCGTGAAAAAGCTATTGCAAGTGCAGTTAAAGACGCCGCAAATGTGCAAGGCAACACAGTTATCTTGATTACAGGTAAGGGCGCAGAAACACGTCAAAAACGTGGTACAGAGTATATTCCGGTCATGTCGGATGTCGAGTGTGTAAATCTTGAATTAAAGAAATATAACGAGAAATAAAATAAAAGCATCTTCCATATACTATGCATGTTATGCGTACAAGGGGGAGATGCTTTTTATGAAAAAAGCCCTTTGATTAGGGCGTATCAGTATTATGGTGCCGACAACAGGAATTGAACCTGCGACCTACGCGTTACGAGTGCGTTGCTCTACCAACTGAGCTATGTCGGCGATGTTATTATTATACGTAATATCGATACTGAATTCAAATCATATTAGTCAGAAATATGATACAGTAGAATACAGAAAAACGTGAGGTATACTATGAAATTAACAAAGCTAATGTTGGCAGTATTATTGGTATTAGCAGGATGTGGTAAGGCAACACCTGAAGCACAAGCTAAGAAAACCAGCAGAGACATTTATAAATGCATTAGATTCTGGGGATACGAGAAAAGCGAAGGAACAATCCAGTGAAGATGTTCAAAAAGATGTGCGATGCGATTGAATCTTCCTTTAAAAACACCAGCAAGTTTTTCATCAACAGATTTATCTGATGATGCGAAGAAAAAGTTAGCTGAAATTGAAAAAGAAATTAGAACTTCCTCTTTTGAAAAATCCTAAAAATTAAAGATGTGAAAAGAAGTAAACGATCGAAAGTATGAAGTTACTTTCTCAATGGATTTTTAGATACAGCTGATATTAGAAAAATATTTTTACGGGTGAAGAGTATAAAGCATTAATATCTACACTATCTGTTGAAGCGACGGGAAATGCAGAAAAAGATGGTGATGAGGCTGCTAAAAAGTATATGATGGAACAGCTTGTAGATAAGATTTATTCTGTTTATACAGAACAGTTAAAAGATAAGAAGTATAACAATGAGGATTCGATTATCACCCTTGAACAACAAGATGATGGTAAGTGGTTTGTGACAGATATTAAAGACGCAAAACAGGGAAAGTAAGAAACTAGAGGAATATACGATGACAAAGAAAAGAATTGCATATATTGGTGCAGGACCTGCGACCTTATATAGTATTCAGACACTTTTAAAACTTGGTGAATACGATGTTGAAGTGTTTGATATGAATGACCGTGCAGGTGGGGCTTGTTATACAGGAATTCCACAGTTTCGCTTCAATACAAGTTTTATCGATAAGTTGATGGATGAACTCTCATCTGCAGGTGTAAAATTTCATTTCCAAACAACAATTGGAAAAGATATTCCATTTAGTGACTTACAAAAGAAGTTTGACCGTATTGTAGTCGCAATCGGTGCCCAGGTAGAAAATATGTTTGGTTTAGAAGCGAAGGGTGGGTGTATTGCAGGGTTAACCTTACTGCATGATTTAAACATTAAGCACATGCATGATTTCTACAAGGAAAATTACAAACACGCCGTTGTGTGGGGTGGTGGTAACGTTGCGATGGATTGCTCAAGAAGTCTTGTGCGTATCATGGATGATGTAAAAATCATCTATCGTCGTAGCGAAGCAGAGATGCCAGCACACAAGGGCGAAATCAAAGATGCACGCAATGAAGGAGTTACATTCCATTTCTTAGAAAATATTAAAGAAGTATTGCGTGATGAGACGGGAAAAGTAACTGGTGTAAAGGTTATTACAATGGAACTTGGTGAACCAGATGAAAGTGGAAGAAGATCAACCCATGAAGTAGAAGGTAGTGAACATATCATTCCATGTGACCTTGTCGTTGCAGCGATTGGACAAAAAGTAGACTTTAGTGTTCTGGATGAAAAACTGAATTTGACTTCCGGTCAACATCAGAGTACAATAGAAAATGTACTAATAACAGGGGATGCATATTTAGGTCCTCAATCTATCGCAACCGCAATTAAAGACGGGCGAGAAGTTGCGACAGAAGTACATGAATCGTTTAAAGAAACAGAAAGATAGAGGGAATGATATGGATAAATATCGTGTTGGAATTAATATGTTGGTAGCTGCCGCAATCCTTAGAGCACTTATATTATGTACACCACTAGGTTGGTTAGCGATTATTAGATTAATCTTAAATATTGCATGTTTAGTAATCGTGATTGGTGGTCTATGGTACTTATACCAAGCAACTGGTGGACAAAAGATTACAAATGGTTTGATTTACACAGTGCTTGCGATGGTAGCCTATCGTGTTCTATTAGGAATCATCCATAGTATTGTAGGTGGTATTATCACACTTGTAATTGTGGTATGTGCTCTTTGTTACTTACATGTATACAAGTACGAAGAAATCCTAAAATTTGTGAAACAATAAGAGTAAAACGTAAATAAAAGCCGAAAGAAAACACGTGAATATCATTTAGTGGTGCCTCGGCATTTTTTGGAAAAATTAAAGTAATAATGATCTTAAAATTATAAATACTTAAGGATTTCAATGTGTTCAACAATATATAATTGTGAGAAGATTAAATCAGTTTAATTGATATTAACAACAAAAATATTATTAATACTATTCATGAAAATATAGGGGGTATTCTTATGAACAAGAAATTATTAACAGGATTATGTCAGGAATCATGCTTGTGGGTTTAGTAGGATGTGGACCTAAGGAACCAAAACAAGATACTACAACAAGTACTTCAACTACAGAAACAAAGGAAACAGAAAACAACAACACAGCTACAACAAATAACTCTGAAGTAACTGAGAAGAACTTCAAAGACTTCTGAGACAGATGAAAAGTACTTCACATATGAAGAGTGCAGAAGGTTATGCTATCTATAGTTGTACTTCTGACGATAAGGTTGTTCGTGTACCAAAAAACATTAATGGTAAACCTGTTATAGCGATTGCACAGCGTGGTATGGCAAATCTTGAAAAATGTGAGGCAATCGTCTTACCAGATACAGTAAGATATGTTGGAGAGTCATCTTTTGGTCGAGATAAAGCATTGAAGTACATTTATTTAGGAACATCTTTAGAAACTGTAGATGATCACGCATTTTTAGGAGCAAGTTCTCTAGAGTCTGTTGTATTTCCGGAAGGAACAAAATCAATTGGTCAATTGGTATTTTCAGACACACCATCAATCAAATCGATCACAATACCTGAAAGTGTAACTGAAATAACAGACTTATTTTACTTCCCAGAAAATTCAAATAAGAATGTAGAAATCCATACACCAAAAGGATCGGCTGCAGAAGAAGCTGCGAATAGTCTAGGTCTTAAAGTAGTAAATAACTAAAGGGGAATAGTATGAACAAGAAATTACTATCAGGCTTATGTGCAGTGGTACTCTTATCGGGTTTAGTAGGATGTGGACCTAAGGAGTCAAAACAAGATACTAGCAACAAGTACATCAACAAATGAAACAAAGGAAACTGAAAATAACACAACAACTACAAACAACTCTGAAAGTAACTGAAAAAGAATTTTTAAAGACTTCCCAGAGACAGATGAAAAGTACTTCACATATGAAGAGTGGCAAGAAGGTTATGCTATCTACGGTTGTAGTCTCAGAAGATAAGGTAATTAATGTACCAAAACCATTAATGGAAAAACCAGTCATTGCGATTGCAGAGCGTGGCTTAGCAAATAATCAAACTTAGGAGGCAACTCGTATTACCAGATACAGTTAGAGTATCTCTAAATCTGCATTTACTCTTGATGTAAATCTAAAAATTTATCCATTTAGGTAGTTCTTTAGAACGTATAGGTGATAATGCATTCAACGGATGCAATTCCTCAGAATTCGTTAAGTTCCCAGAAGGAATGCAGGAAATTGAATTAATGTATGTATGAATGCAAAAGTAATTACATATAGAAATTCCAGCAAGTGTAACAGAAAATTACAGATGTATTTTTATTTCACAGCAAGTAATAATCCAGATGTCGAGATTCGTACAATCAAAGGGATCAAAGCGCAAGAGGCTGCCAATAGTTTAGGGCTCAAGGTTATAAACAATTAATGCAGTATTAAAATTAGTATTCATAAAGAAAGATAGTGTAGAGAAAATTCTACACTATCTTTGTTTATTTCATAAATGTGCTGATATATCCCTGGATAAAGATCCACATGATGATAAGTGGAATAATATAGGTCACATATAGGCGTGCCCATTTAGGGAATTTGATGCCTTTTCCTTCATTTGCTTCTGCAAGGAAGTTACCAAAGCCCCATCCATATTTGCTTGTGCAGAATATGAGATAGATTAGACAGCCAATTGGTAGTAGGTTATTACTAACGATAAAGTCTTCTAAGTCCATAATATTTGTGCCTGCACCTAACGGTGTAATGTTTTGCAATACATTAAATCCTAATATACATGGTAGTGATAATACAACAATGACGATTGCGTTGATGAGTGAGGATTTCTTAACGGATACTTTTGTTAGATCAGAGCTAAAGCCAATCATATTTTGGAAGATAGCGATAACTGTTGAAAGAGCTGCGAAGGACATGAATAAGAAGAATAATGCTCCCCATAATTGTCCTAAGAACATGTGGTTAAATATATTTGGTAATGTCACAAATATAAAGTTTTTAGTCCTTGTGATGGTTCTACACCAAATGCGAAACATGCTGAGAAGATAATGAAACCTGCCATGATTGCCACAAGTGTATCGAGTCCTAGTACGTGTAATGCTTCGCCAGTGAGTGCGTGTTTTTTATCGATATAACTGCCGAAAATTGTCATCGCGCCAATACCGATACTGAGTGTAAAGAAGGATTGTCCTAGCGCTGCAAAGATAACTTTACTCAATACCAACTTCTGAATGGCTGCTAGGTTTGGTTTGAGGTAGAACTCTGAGTCCTGCTTGTCCTCCTTTTTAAGAAGATGGAGTTGATACCTAGTGCTACCATCAAGATGAGTAGGGCAACCATCATCTTAGAAGTGATTTTTTCTACTCCGTTTTGTAGTCCCATAGAGCAGATGCCAAAACAGAGTATGACTGTAATTGCCATGAAGATAAACATTGTGAGTGGTTGGTTCATTAGACTACCGAATTGTTCACCAACTGCAGTTGCGTCTAAACCATTGAAGTCACCACGTAGTGTTTTGAAGAAGTAAAGTAATAACCAACCTGTTATCGTTGTGTAATACATTGCAAGTAAGTAATGACCGCCCATGCCAAACCATTTGTAGATATGCCACTTAGTTCCTTTTGGTTCTAATTCATTAAAGGCAAGAGCGATACTTTTTTGGCTAGCTCTACCAACCGCATATTCCATAATGATGATTGGTAGACCTAGTAATATTAAACATGCAATATAGATTAGTACGAAGGCTGCTCCACCGTATTGTCCAACGATGTACGGGAATCTCCAGACGTTGCCTAAGCCAATTGCACAACCTGCGGATAGTAAGATGAAGCCGAGGCGTGATGAGAGTTTTTCACGTTCCATAAGTTATACCCTTTTAATAAATGTCCTTATCATACCAAATTTTTAGAAGTTTTATATACAAAATGAAAAATATGAAAAAGATATAGTTTTATGAAAAATTACTATATCTTTTTCAAAAATAATATTTTAAGTATTTATGCGGCTTTTTCAATCTTTTTCGAAATTAGCGCTATTTGTTAATACAACGATGACAGTATCTGGATGATTTTGCGTCTTGATCTTAGTACGATCAAATGTAAGCAGTTTATCACCAGCATGGATGATATCATCTTGTTGTACAAAATGCTTCAAAAGCCTTCACCATCTCATCTGTACCGTATCAACACCAACGTGGATGAGTACTTTCTAAACCATCTTTGGATTGTAATCCGATTGCATGTTTTTGTAGGGAATAACATCATGACTGTTCCATCGAATGGAGCGTATACATTGTTCCTTCTGCTGGGACAATACCAACGGATTGACCCATTGCTTCACCTGCAAAGACTGGATCTGGAATTTCACTTGCAGGAATGACTTTTTCCTTTTTACTGTGGGAGAGGACTGTACCTTTTTCTGTTGTGATAATTGGTGCTGCCATGGTGTTACTGGAGCAGGAGTGGATGTTGTAGTTGTTTCTGGCTCTTCACCATCATCTTCTTTCCAGAATAAGAATGTTAGTACAAAGGATGTTCCGCCTGCTACAAGTAGCAGGATTGTATATGTAAGTGGGTTTGATGCGATAAGGAAACCTGGAATACCAGTTACACCGTTAGCTGTTGCGCCACTGTGGAAGATGGCTCCTACTAATGCACCGACTGCACCACCAACTGCGGCGAATACAAATGGCTTCATCAGGCGTAGGTTGACACCGAAGATTGCTGGTTCTGTAATACCTAAGGATGCAGAGAGTGCGGATGGAATAGCAACTGTCTTACGCTTAGCGTTCTTTGTCTTTAGTCCTACTGCTAAGCAGGCACCAAACTGTGCGAAGTTTGCGGCAGACGCAATTGGCATCCATGTGTTTAATGCACCGGTGCTGAGCATTCCTAACTCAATTGTGTTGTACATGTGGTGTAGACCCATGACAACTGTGATAGGGTAAAGAGCACCCATTGCAAGAGCACCAAATGGGTTGGCAACTAGTACTGTTGCGGCAGATAATACCCAACTTTCAAGTGTTGCGAAGATTGGTCCAATGACCATGAATGTAGCTAAAGCAGTTACGATTACAGTTGTAAGTGGTGTTACAAATAAGTCGATCATCTCAGGTATAACTTTGTGTAGCTTGATTTCAATCTTACTCATAACCCATACTGCGATAACAACAGGAATAACATGGCCTTGGTAACCTAATTGATTGACTTGTCCAAGCGTATAGCCAAAGATGTTAATCCCTTTACCAAATAGATACCAAACATTATATCCATTTGCGGCATTCCAACCGTTTGTAAGTGCAGGGTGGACCATCATCAGTCCAATAACTGCACCTAAGAAGATATTCCCACCAAATACATGTGCTGCAGATACCGCAACAAGTACTGGTAAGAATGCAAAGGATGTATTAGAAGCCATGTCTAAGAACGCATACCAGTCTGTCGAGGCAAAGGAAGGAATTGCCTTACCTAAAGCTTCTACAAGACCCATCATTAAACCGGCAGCTACGATAGCTGGTAGGATAGGTACGAATACATCACCGAGTGTTTTGATTAATTGTTTCCACCATGGCATCTGCGAAGCTGCTGCAGCTTTTACATCTTCTTTACTGCCACCGGTCACTCCGCTGATTGCAATAAATTCATCGTAAACTTTATTCACAGTACCGGTACCGATAATAATCTGTAATTGTCCACTAGAATTAAATACCCCTTGAACACCCTGTACGTTCTCTAATGTCTTTACGTCAACTTTACTGTTGTCCGCAATGACGAGACGTAAGCGTGTAGCACAGTGTGCAGCACTGATAATGTTGTCTTTACCACCAAGTGTCGCAAAGATTTCCTCTGCACATTTTCTATAGTTTAGTTCCATCAATGAGCCCCTTCTTTTTGTTTCATGGCTTGGTATCATTTTACAATAAAAACGAAAAAGAGAAATAGTTGATTGTTGTAAAATGACACAATAGATATGCTAATACGATAAAGAGAAGCATAAGAATATTTACTCTTATGCTTTATTGTCAATACGATATTGATTTGGTGTGCTACCTGTATGTTTCTTGAAGAATGTATAGAAGTAGTTAGAGTTTTCAATGCCTAGTTTTGATGAGATTTCTAATGTAGATAAATCTGTTTCAACGAGAAGTTTCTTTGCGAGTTCTACACGACTGACATTGATATATTCTTTCATTGACATTGCATACTGTGATTTGAAAATGCGATTTAAGTACGTTGCGTTATAATCCATCGATAATGCGACGCTATCTGCAGTTAAATCAGTATCACATAAATGTTGGTCAATATAATTCTTTGCGTTAGAAATTAGATCAAGTATCTTTTCTTCTTTCATATTCGCAAGATACTGACTATATGCATGCATGAGATTTAGAATGTAGTGATTAATCTCTTGAATATCTGTGGTCGTACTCAACTTATTTTCAAACTGATACGTTGGTAAACTTGGAATCGAAGAGATAGAACGGATACGGTCACGTAAGCCAGAGTATAACTTTGTATAGAAGAATTGCAAGGAATTGTAATGCAGGGATTTCATGAGATTAAACCACTCTTGGAAAGCTATCGTAATCTCTTCCTTGCAACCGTGTTCAACTGTATAGAGTAAACGCTGTTCGGTTTCTTGAATTGTAGAGAAGTTTGTCATAAAGTGAGGCATATCAGACTCACGATAGAAGAATTTTGTGGAATCGAGAATACGCAAGAAATATAATTGTGATAATTTTTGATATGAAGTATAGACTTTTGATAGTGGTTTAGCATCACCTAGGAATACTTTGATATGATGTGTTTTTGCGTAATTCGATAGTGCCTCAACGTTTACTTCATTTGTAATAACAGTATAGAGGTTATTGATGGAATGTACTTCTTTTTCTCACCGAATAGAGTGAGAATATGATTGTTTGATAAACTATCTAAGATACAAATATAAATATCTTTTTGTTGTATCAAAGTCGAGGGAGTTTCTTAGAAGAGGAAGCTTTTGGTTTGAAAGAGCAACTTGGTCAGATAATCCTGTTTGGCTTTATGAGTCGCTTCTTCCATCTTGTGTTGTTGGTCATGAATCCAAAGAGTAACTGCGTTATTAACGGAGTTTTTGAAGAAGACTTCAGTTCAAACTTATCCATGATTTCATAAAGCGGTGTGTAGTAGTACTTATTAATAAAGTAACCTAGTATCACTATCAAGATAAAGTTGATTACAATAATCTCTAAGAATAAAGGAACATAGGAAGAAAAACGGTTGATGATACTGTTTGATTTTACCTGTTTTGCGATATAGAGATTGTAGTCTGGTTGATATGAGTAGAAGTATACATCATCATCGATAGTCTTAAAGTGACTATCATTATCGGATGTAAAATTTAGGGTTTCAATTGGAAGATACGCATTTCCTGTAGAACTAAAATAGGTATCCTGTTCTGGGACATAGATGAATTCTGTCGCATCGGTATCTCGAAATAAGGAACGATTAAAGAGATATGTATCAATATTGACGACCATGGATACATCTGTATCGCGAATACCGGTGAATTGTAATGTATAGACCCAAACTTGATTTGGTAGTTGACGCAACTTTAATAAATGGTTGTTTGGGGAAAACGCAGATTGATCATCAAATTGGTCAAATGAAGATGAACCTGCATTGGTTGTATATACCGTGTTGGATGATTTATTTAAAAGATAAATCGAATGAATAAATGGATTCGTACTATCTAGCGCATGGAGGGTACGTAGGTACTTTGCGGCTTGGGTAGGAGAGATATCGGTAGCGTTACGTAGACTGATAGCTTCACTTGAATAGAAGGTATTATAAGCGGCATAACGAACTGTATCCAATGAGTGTGCCATCAGATTTTTAAAAGCTTTCTTGAGTACTTAAGTGATAATCAATCAGACTCTTTTTTCTAGAATCGTTAATATTTTTGAGTAAAAGTAGACTGACAAAGATAAAAATAACGCACAATTAGAATTAATCGCTTGCGTAATCTATCGATACTATTTTTGTAGTTTTGTGGATTCATTCATATAATAGGCACTTTTCTTGATATTTAAATATTTGATATTCACATAATATCACAATTTTTAAGTTTTAAATATGTTTGAGTATTCCTACAATATGGTTAGTAAGTGAACTTAGGGAGGAAAGAAATCATGAAAAAAATTTTTCTTACTACTTGCGGCATCCGCAATGTTAATTGGATGCACAAATAAACCTGCAACAACTTCCACAACAGCAACTGAAAAATACAAAACTCAGGTGGAAAGTCAAAGGTTATGTTGTACTCCTCATTAAAGGAACAACATACTAGAAGCTTTAAAGAAGGATTTGAAGCTGCTCATCCAGAGTATTCTTTAGACTATTACGCAGCTGGCACATCTAAGGTTGCGACAAAGATTGCGACAGAAAAGCAATCTGGTCAAAATCGCAACTGACTTAGTATGGATTGGTGACCCATCCAACTATGTAACATTTAAGGAACAGGGTATCTTAGAAGCTTATGAATCTCCAGAAGCTGCTAACATCGATGAAAAGTTCAAAGATCCAGAACACTTCTACACAGGCGCACGTCTTGTAGTTATGGGCTTAACAACAAATACAAATACAGTTCCAGAAAATGAAGTTCCAAAGACTTGGAAAGACTTATTAAAGGATGACTTCCAGGGCCAGATCGTTATGACAGACCCAGGTGAATCCGGAACAACATTCTACTTAGTAGCTAGCTTGATGAATAACCCAGAATATGGTGTTGAATTCTTCGAGAAGTTAAAGGAACACGGTGCTGAATTAGAATCAGGTACAACTTCTACACATACAAAGCGTAGCTGCGTGGCTGCTTATAAGGTAGCTATTGGTGTTGACTACGTTACACAATCTCTAGCAGATAAGGGTTCTACACTCGTTTCCACATATCCAGAAAAAGGATCTAATCGCTGTATCTAGTCCAATCGCATTACTCAAAGACTCACCAAACCCAGAAGGTGGTAAGGCTTTTATATGACTACATCCTTTCTAAGGAAGGACAAGAAATTCTTGCGAAGAATGACACAATGCCAATCCGTGGTGATGTTAAGAAGGAAGGCATACTATCATTAGATGAAATTATCGCTCGTGCAATGGTTGCGTGATGACAAGGCAATCGCTGAACAGAGTGCAGAAAATCTTAGAGAAGTTCGACAAGATTTTTCAAATAAACAACTAGGAGAAAAACCATGGCAAAAGTACACTTTAACGATGTATCTTTTTAGCTATGGAGACAAAAAGATTATCCAAAACCTATCATTAGAAGTAAATGATGGCGAAATTATGGTGTAATTGGACTCTCCGGGTGCGAGTAAAACTACATTGATTAGACTTCTCTGTGGTTTTACTCAGGCCTGAAACAGGGTCCATTTTTATTGAGAAACTTGTGTCTTCGACGCTAAAAAGAGAATTAATATCCCACCAGAAAGAAGAAATATTGGTGTTGTTTCCAAGACTATGCGGTATGGCCCTACATTTAACAGTATTGGAAAATGTAGTATCCATTAAAGAAGAAGAGAATGGATAAGAAACAAATGCAGGAAATCGCAATGAATGCGCTCAAGCAGGTACAGATGGAAACTTATAAACCACTTACCTTCACAGTTGTCTGGTGGACAACAGCAACGTGAGCGATTGCTCGTGCACTTTGTATCATCAAAAAGAATTAATTGTGTTAGACGAGCCTATCACAAACTTAGACTCTGAAACTACGTCAAGAGATGTTGAAGGAAATTCGTGAGATTCAAAAGACAATTGGTACAACAATCGTTTATATCTCACATGACCAAGAAGCTTCTTTAGAGTTATGCGATCGTCTTGCGATTATGGATCAACAGGGTAACATCCGTCAGTTAGGTAACGACTACGATATCGTTATGAAGCCTAAGGATCGTTATATCTTTGAATTCGTAGGGATTTCTAACTTCGTAGATGTTGTTACGAAGGAAGATGGCATCTATATTAATGCGGAAAATGGATTAGTGAAGTTAGATGAAAAGTCTGCACTCGAAAAATCCAACAAAGGCATATCAATTAGCATTTAGACCAATGGATGCAGTATTTGATAACGAAAGTCCTATCAAGGCTAAGGTAGTTACAGAAACTTTCCTAGGAAATATTACAAACTACTTTATTCAATTAGGTGATAAACAAATCCGTCTTCAACAATCTGCTAGATGTAATGAAGTACGGCAAGGCAGTAAGGAGGGCCAAGAAGTTGGCTTGAAATTTGTTCGTAAGTTCTATTAATGAAAAGGAGGAGGCATAATGTTCAAGCGCAAACGTTAAATAATGATTTAGCTGATTGATGTCGTAAGTCGTCTTTAGACAAAATTATGATTATCGCGAGCTCTATCATCCTTGCGATTATTGCGACCGTTCCAGTTTGTTTGCCCATTATTGTAGGAATGCTTTTATTCGTAGATGGAAAGCTAGTACTAGATAGTTTTCAAAAGTTCTATTGAATAAAGAAAACATCGAGTGATGTGGAACGCAAATCACCATTACTGCATTTCTGGGTAACAATTTTCTGGTACTATCATGGGCTTGTTCCCACGGTCATGGTTACTGGACGGCAGTGATATTCCCAGATGAAGGATTCACTGCGCATTGTTTAGTAAGTATCCCACACACGTTCCTCTCCCATTCTGGAGCCATGGCTCGACCTATTGTTATTGCAGTGAAGAGGATGGAGTGGAATAACTGGTTACCGCCCACACTCCAGCTTCAACGAAAGGCACTATTAACATCACTCGATCTGGGGAATTATCTTCAAGCTGAAGTTTCTCACTACTTCCCATTTGTATCTTCATGCAGGTAGTAAGTGCATTAGAGAATGGACCCAACACTGAAGAATCTGGCACGTATTGCTGGCAGCATTTGCAGGTTATGTTAGTTCGTAAGAGATTGCTACTACCACTCTGTTAAGCCTTCCGCAATCTATCTGGTGCGCTCTTGATTATGATTTCATCATTATCACATTTCTGCGTTCCATCTGATCTCAGGATTCCTCGGGCAGAACATCTAAGCACATCACCGACAATGTATCTTCCGTACCTCATTAACGAGCTGCTGGTGACTTCGCTGTGCTCGCAGAAGTCGATCAACGCCATCTATCTGTTAGTTGTTGCTGTGTCTGTAGCGCTTTGCTGACAGAAGGCTATCTTGAAGTCTGGAAAGCGTATGTTACATCACTGGGTGGGTAAGAGTAGGCGTCCGAACCGCAATTAAATTACGTTCCCTGCTAAGATTCCTCTCTGATTATCTCTATCGTGACACTAGTTAATCACCGTAGTTAAAATTCATTAGGGAATGATCTTCTAGTTGGGTCTAATAGAAGTCTTACATGGGTCTCACCACTTGTTCCAAGTAACTTTCGACTTTCAGTAACCACACCAAATATCTTATTCAACAACAAGATGGTTCGTGATGGTGCCTCAAACCCTTAATCTTGTGCAGTAAGTTCTCAGGTGGTATTCTTTTGATGACGAGCGTTACTAGGTGCACGATCATGTATGTAATCATCAAGACTGCGTTTCATAAAAGGAAAGGGTGCTTTGGAATTCCCACCACACTTCCACACTCTTTACACAGGTACAGTACTTGGCAATTCCAGGTGTCATTCTTGCATGGTCTGGAAAGATCTTGGAAACATCAACCCATATAACAGCACCATGGATTATCTTCTTCACTGCATATATCGCACGTTACTGTCATCTCTTCAAGGAACGCGGCCTTCCGCTGAAGCTCGCAAGACAGGTAACACCCATCGCTTGGAAGAGGCTTTCACGTTCTTGCGAGAGCTTCTCATACAGAACTCTCAAAGGATACATACACTTCCACCATCCGTCCATAAGATGTTATCATTAGCTTTCTTCGATCTTCCTGCAGCTAGCCAATGCGTGAATTAACAATAAGTTCACACTCTTGAAATGGACCATACAAGAACATTGGGTGTTGCCATCTACATGTTACACATGTAGTGATGGATATATTACACAGGTTTGTGCGCACCCTGCAACCTAATAATCTCCTATTAATCGTTGTTGTGGAACTGATTATCAACTTTATTACTAAAGAAAGAAAGTGTAGTAAAGCATGAACTCGTGATAGAATTAATTAATGTTAGAAAAGATTATACGACAAAAACTTTAGGCATACAGCTCACAGCAGTAAATAACTTCAGACTCGAATCAATCAAGAAGGGCGAATGTTTCTCATTCTTGGGTCCTTCTGGATGTGGAAGAAGCTACAACGACATGTACGCATGCATGCAGGTTTTCAGATATCAAGCGAAGCAGAAATTCGTCGAGAGGGGAAAGGTTGTATCCAACAAGGCGAAGAACTTATACATGGTTCCACCTCGAACACGCACTAGGAATGGTGTTCCAGCACTCGCAGACGGCTCGTACACTTAAACGTATTTGATAACGTTTTCCCCATTACATAGTCTCAAAAGCGTCCAAGGCAGAGATTGAGGAACGCGTAAATTCCTAGCTCAAACAGACGAACTTATTAGACCAAGCAAAGGTATTCTATCTGACTTATCTGGTGGTGAGAGCAGAATAGGCGTATAGCACGTTCTATCGTTGTTGAACCCAGGTATCTTATTATTAGATGAACCTATTTCATCAAACCTGATCCAGTTAAGAGAGAGCGTGCTTTTGAAATCAGCGTCTCCCAAAAGGAATACAACTTCACTATCGTATTCGTAACGCATGACCAAATCAGAAGCCTTAGCGTTATCGATCGTCCACTTGTTATGAAACAAGGGTGAAATCATCCAAATCGGTACTCCGCAAGAACTCTATAACAGCTAGTAAATTTGCTCGTATACATAATTTCTTAGGCGAATCTAACTTTTTGCTGTGGTTGAGTATAGAGATGCAAGGTATATGCTGAAGGTGACATACAACATGAACGACCATGGCGTATATCAACACATGGATAGGGTAAGTTCGTAGCCAGATCGGAGTCTGAGATTGAATCAATCATGACTCGGGAATCAAGACAAACGATCACAAAAGCGTATTATTCATATCTGAATATACAGAATACTATGTAAGTTTAGGTACAGGAATTGAAGATTCAGCACCACACCACCAAGTATTGGCAGGGTGATGAATGTTATATCGTCTAGTAAAACCTGTATATTATGATGCAGAAGAGCGTACTTTAACACACACTGAATAAAACATGAAAAGGAGTGATTTACCTTGTTGTGTTTATCTACTGATATTTAATGCGGCACCGTATATACCTGCTTTTATTGCCAAGCTGCTTTGAGTGAATCGTACGCCATCAAAGCCCTGGGATTACATATTTTTGATATGCTAATGTTGTTAAATACATATTCTTGTTCAAGAATGCCACCGACCAAGAATGAATAGTGGTACGTTATAATATGTGTTAAAGAACATAACCCAATCGCAATCTGTTCAATCCACTAATCTAAAACAGCTTTAATTTCAGGATTATCTAAGTGTTCGAAATAGATTCTTCCATTTGTAATGCATGGATTAACTTGTTGTCATTTTGAAATGAGTGCGGGCTGTCGGGATGCTAGTGATTCGTAGCTACCATCCCATGGTTTTATTTAACTGTTGACGATTGTACATCATGCCGCCTAACATCACACCTGCAGATTTACGTGCACCATAGTATGGCGACCATTTAGCTATACGCTCCACCAATGCCAGTGCCATAGGTTAAGACATATGAAATCTTTGTGCCTTTGCCTGCGCCGTATTGATTTTCACCATGAGCAGCGGCGTGTACATCATTTTCAATCTGTGACTTTGACATGCGAATTCATTTTTTCGAATATCTCACGATGCCTGTATACCCGGCATAGTTTTCATTTGCGTAGTGGATAGAACCATCACTGTTATTGACTTGTCTCACAGGTGCATAATGCCGATGCCATCGCAGGGCATATTGTTAATGAATGGACAATACAGCTGGATCAATGACATCTTTTTGCAGCCTTGTTTGCCAGTGGTTAATTCTGCTTCTTGGACAAGTACTTCATCTTCGATACACTTTGATGTTCAAAAGGCCATGTCTAGAGTGACAATCTTACGCATCAAGGGCCGCCTTGAACTTTTGGTGACTGGGAGCGGTCTAGTGATTTTGAACTCTACAAACAACAGCGTGTACACCAATATCCATCGCATGACGGACACTCCCGTAGAGATATTTCCTCCTGCGATTACAGGCTTTACCACACTTCTCATAAGTGTCTTTAATCATTCTGTATGGAGGCAAAGCTGCATCCCTTTTGTATACTTCATAGACCAGCCATGTATGTGCCAATTAAGTCAAAAGCCAATTTTCGGCTGCACGCATGCTCTTCAATGTTGGAAACAATCGGCTACGAATAACTGGTCAGATATTTTCACCGTACCGCCCTGAAGAAAGTATCTAGATCTAATTGACCAGGACGTACGCTTTGTGGCATCCATTGCGATGACTTCAACACGATTTCACTAACGTATCAACTTCTTTTCATCGCGTGTGATGTAGCACTGGTGCATCCTCATAATCAATCTTGATAATAATGATGACTGGTAAATCTACTCGTCTTTTAATTCTAGATATCTCTACGCTATTATGCAGATTCCTTTTAGAACCGCTGCAAATAAGCCTGCATGTTTATTCTGGACATGATATACCCTAGGTGTAATGGTTCGCTAGGCAATGTTTGGCAAGACAATCAATTGTCCTCGATTGCGTCTAAAATTTGTTTATCTGTTCATATGTTTTTACCCTGTTGGTTTTATTGTATACACTTCAAAGAGTATTTGACAACTGTTCTTTTTGGGCATAAATTAAAACAAAACAAGGACGGAAAATTATGGAAACAATTCAATATGGCCAAGAGAGTAAAGGTTTTGAAAGACCTATGATACTGTCACGTCGGTGAGAGAGGTGGAGAGTTCTAGTATACATTTAAGCCAAGAATGGCCTTTTCACATTTAACTGCCGATAAGGCATCTGTCTTGGTGGTAGTGTCACAAACGCACTTGTGACACAGATAATAGATGCGCTCGTTCTTTACAAATCATCATCAGAATTTCTATGATCTTGGAAAATGAGATGAAGAAGTATAGCAAACACGTACTACAACACGGAACTGCACAAAAGATGGTTCTCGCGAAGCTGATGGCAGATGCAGTGGAAAAGTCTTTTATACAAGTGTGGTGGTGAGTTACCTATGATGCGTCTGTTTGTGATGTGATTTTAGAAGATCACAAGATATATGTTAATCGCCAAATAGATTGAAGGCCTAGTTGCGATTGGTGGAAGACAGTTTGTGGATGCTAGTGGTGATGCGGTGTTATCACGCTTTCTGTGTAGAAGGCATTGTGGTGATGAAGAGTGAAATAATCAGATTACCTCACCACGTTTTGACGTAGGTGGTATCGACATTGAGAAATATCGTGAATATAGTAGTTTCTCGCTAGATGATACTACAGTATTCATCGTATCATGAGTGACCAGTTTGAATCAGCGATGGTAGCTGGTAAGAACTTTGCGATGGAGCCACTATTCCGTGCAAGGGTGTAGAAGCAGGTATTCTCTGATTCCACAGGATTAATTATTTTCCAAAACTTTACAATCCCTGATAAGACAGGCGGTCATGTCATTTAACCGTCCTCACTTAGTGAATTTAAAGAATAATACGCATGTAGCTAGAGCGATCCGCTGCTATCGTATGAGGTCACTCGTGTATTCGTCGTCTGTGTTCGTTTTTTGAAGGAAATGATGCCACGATTTTGAGAATTGTTATTTGGTAGCAAGTGGCCAAATATGTTAGGTGTACGTGAATCATGGCAAATCGTAGGTAAGCTTTTGATGCATGAAGAAGACTATCCAAGAAAGGCTAGATACGAAGATGCAGTTGCGCGTGGTGACTGGTACATCGATGTCCATTCCGCAAATAAGAGTTTGGTACACCAGATTTCCTATCAACCAGTACGACAATATGAAATTCCATATCGTGCGATGGTCACGAAATGAAGTAGGAAAAACCTCGTTGTGGCAGGTAGATGTATCTCTACAACATTCTTAATGCAGGCAAGTGTCAGAATTATTCCAACCTGCATTGATATGGGTGAAGCAGCGGGTATGGCTACAGTATTGGCAAACTAAATGAATACTGCACTCAATGCATTAGATGGCAAAGATATCGCTGAAAGTTTGCGAATATCGTTAATTCACTAAGCACTCTATCACAGAGTATTTTTAAATGCAGCAGAAAGCGTTGTACAAAATTATATTGCAAATTATTGAAAAGTTAGGTGTATTTTAGAAGTACGATTTATTTCGAGTCCGAATTAAAGGAGTTTGTATGGTAAAAAGGTTTAAAAGACATTAAAAATCAGGAATACCAATTTAGTCATGCAACAGATCTGCAAGCGAAGGGAGTATCTCACGTATTGAACTTGCACAGGAAACTGGCTTTATCACCAGCACAGTCAGTTCAATTGTTGAGATTTAGCAGGATCATTGCAGAAACCGGCACACAGACAGTTGAAAAGCGGGTAGAAGTCGGAAGACTTATCTATCGCAGCAGAATTTGGCAAGGTGGTATTTGAAAATCAGTCGACGCTCAGTCTTCTTCTGCTTATTCGATATGTGTTTGAAACGCTTGTCTCCACATGCATTACGAAAACAAAGAGTAACGGGTAATGACTTGTTTTGAATTTAGTTGCAGAATGGAAGACACATGCAGACCACATACGGCGATTGGTTTGTTGCTGCATGATGATGTACAGCCGAGTGACTTAAATACGATTTACGATACAGGATATGCATCAAGACAATTAGTTTACAAGGGATGCCTAAGTTTCAGCCAATTCACATTCCATGTTAGTGAAGAAACATGCAGTAGTTTTACGATTACCAATCATTCAATGAAGAAAACATCACATGAGAAAAAGTAAACCAGCACACGTGATGGTAGGTGAGAAAGTATTACAACGGTTATGATCGATGGACAGAAAGTTCCCGCTACGCTCAGAATTCTGTAAGGAACTACTCTCAGACAAATACAGGGCACAAAAGGAAGGAATCAGTTATTGAACACGTTATGTAATGATGTTTGATATCCATTCACTGATGGGTATCGGGACTTCAGTCTCTATCAAAAACTCAAAACTCAAAATAAACATGTGGAACTGCATACAGTTCCACACAGAAGAAACGGATACTTTTATCACCACGTATGGCAGGAGGAAAAGTACGAAATGAATTGTTATTTATTAGGAACCAACGACAACATGTCGTGTTCATATAGGAAAGGGGAAATTGAATACAGCTTTGCAAGGTATTTTAATTATTTTTTAGCCTTCGTTATCATCGCAGCATTGATGATGACAAAAAGATTCCACATTACTAGCATTACCTTTAATGGCAGTTGCACCTGCTTTGATTGCTGTGTTCCAGCAATTGGTGTAAACGCTGGGATGGTGTAGCACCGGATGGTTGCAGGCAGTTCCCAGAAGCTGGAACTGTTCATGGGCGCAGCTCATCATGGCGGTTATTTTTCGGTTCATGTGTTAGGCCAATTAATGAACAAGACAGGTATTACAGAAAAATATCATTAAGAAATCCGCCGAATTAGGTATGATAAGCCATTAGTTGTAACACTGATTCTCTGTGTTGCGGTAGCATTACCTTTCACAAACATTAAGTGGACTTGGTTCCATCATCATGGTTGGTTCTATCGTATTACCAATCTCTGATTTCTATCGGTGTTCCACTTTATCACCGCATCAATCTTCTTAATGTCATTCACAACAGGTTTAACATTCAACATCGCAAACTCGAAGATGTTCGCAGGTACTTCCTCACTTGAAATCGATCAGATTCGTAACTTTGAGATTTACTCATGGCAGCTACAGCAGTAGCTACATTAATCTTGATCTTCGTTGAATTCAAGAAGAACGGTATCAAGTTTGCATTCTCAGCTCCAGCCAAGCAAGAAGCTAAACAACACAACCAACTGGTGTTAGAGGTGACTAGCACATGTTAACACCATTAATCCCAATCGTACTTGTTGCAGGTCTTAGGTTCCAGTTTGCCCTGCATTCGCGGTTGGTATTGCATGGCATTACTATTCACATCAACATCTTTTCGCAAAAAGGCAATGAACACACTACAAAGACATGCTACGACGGTATCGCAGATGCTGGTCCAGCAGTGCATCTTTGATGGTAGGTATCGGTATCCTTTACTTAGCAGTTACACACCCAATGGTAAAAAGAAGTTCTCAATCCATTCTTATTACTGCAACAATCCTAAGTCTATGGTTACATACGTCCTATTCTTTCCTCACTACTAGCGCCTTTAGCACTTTTACCGTGACCAATGAACTTTATTCGGTTTAGGTTCTGGTATTGCAGCGTTAATTATTGGTTTAGGGCAAACATTATCTCCACTAGCAGTTAGGCAGTCATTCTTATTGCTGAACGTATCCAGGTTGTGGTGACCTCAACAACACACAGAACGTTTGACAGCAAACTTCTGTGAAGTTAGATGTCAACAGCATTACGCAAATTACCACCTTAATGGGTAATCGCAGTATTTGGCGTAGTATTATCGCCGTATTATTTTTCATCAATTAAACATAAAACTGAAGGGTGCTTATTCTTTGGGCAATTTCTCAGTTATTTAAAATGAGTACAAGTTTAACTTGTAGTTGATTTTTAGATAGTCACTTTGAGGAGGGTATAGGAAAGTTCGTATTGGTATAGACGAGGTGGTAACATTTACAGATGCAGTTGCAATTAACAACGAAACATATGAGTTGATTGAACAGTTAAGATTCCGGCCAACCCACTTTTGCACCTGAAGGTGTAGCAGCAGGTATCGTTCAAGTATTACACAAGATTAAGGGAGAATATAACATTCAAACCAGATGATGTTGTATTTATTGCTCATGGTACAAACCTCAGGCAACAAATGCCTTATTAGAAGGTGATGTATGAAAGGTAGGTGTTGTAACACTCTGTAAAAGGTTTACACAGCAAAATCAAAGAGTGATACAACAATCGATCAACATCGAATTAGCAAAAGGAAAGTATCTCTATTCTGGAAAAATGAGCTAGATACTTCTGATACATCAAAGATTGATGAGGCAATTATCGCGCAATCAAAATTCCTACAAGAAAAGGGATGTAAGAGTATCGTAGCAGCTGAGGCGTTTCTCTGTTGATGATCCAACAAATGAAAACTTTAGTCATCACATTGTACAGAACAGAATGTTCCATCAACTGCCACAAACGATATTCCAAGTTATATGGCCTAAAGATTAGAACACGTACAGCAGTTAAACGCTAGTATCATGCTCTAAGATGTTAGAGGCTGCCAGCCAAATGACAGATGAATCTATCAAGAAGGCAAACATTAAGAACCCATCATGGTTATGCGTTGTGATGGTGGCAGATGACGGTTGAGTGGTAAGAAATCGTCCAATCCCTAACAATCTCTATCAGGACCAGCAGCTGGGTGCTGGCTGATGTATGAGAAAATTAATCAGATGGGTATCTTCTTTTGAAGTAAGTGAACATCAACTGATATTTCATGCGCAAAGACGGTAAGGTTATGATCAGTACGCTGAAGTTGCGGACATAAGACATATTTAATTCTCTGATGTACATGTACTGTAGGTATCGGTGGTAGCATCCATGGTAGAAATTAAAGATGGTAAAGCCGTTAATATCGGTCCAAGATTCGCACATATCGCAAACTTAGAATATGAAGTCTATATAGATCCAAGTTTAATTGTTGATCCCGTATTAAAAGACAATTCAACCAAATGAATGGAGATCCTGAGAGGCGACTACTGGAATAGTAATGGTACAAAGGTATTCTACAATGGCAGGTGCCGCAAACATTGCAGGTTATGTTCATCCAGAAGATTATGCATATCGGCAATGTAGAAGCTGCACGTAGCTATGGCAACCAATGCAGATACATGGGCTTATCTGTAGAGGAAACCGCGAAGAAGGTAATGGCATACGCAGCAGAAAAGAATGGTAAGGTAGTCAAAGATTTAATGCATGACTACTGGGATGGATCCACTGCAACATTATTCGTTGAGAAGGAGGAGGGTAGCTAGTGTTGTACCACATCTAGCTGAAAACAATGAACCACCAGTTCAAGATTGCAAAAGAACGCACCAGTTATCTCAACAATCGGTGTACAGTTTAGCGATGGTTCGTGATATGGTAGAACGTTCGCATCCAATCCAACTGAGGAAGATATCATTATGTACGTCGAAGCAGAACTTAAAGCAATTCAAAATGCGCATCACCAGATACAGTTGAAAGTATCTGAAGTAGATACACAACGTAATATCATTCAGTAATCGCAGTAGCTACCAGAATTACGGTAAAGATCGTCAAGAAAACAACTTACAAAAGAAGAGTTACTAGATACAGGGTTAAAGATAACTTAGATGTTGATAAAATCAACATTAGAAATTTCTGCAGAAAAATGGCAGCATGTACGCAGCACAGCAACCATTACAGAAAAAGAAACTCTTTGGCATTTGCTACAGAAGACAACGAAAACCACTACGTTTAATTGATGATGAGTTATTCGTTCACAGGAAGAAGAATGCAGGGTCACGGTCAATCTCTTCAGCCGCAAAGCTGCGAGTCAGATGTCGATTGGATGATTGAGGAACTAACGGAATATAACGATGGTGGTGCACACCAAATCTATATATCGTAATAGAAAACGTATCATCGACTTATCTATTCGACAGCATGCAGAACAGTGATCACCGCTGCGGTGCTGAATTAAGCGGTATCGCGGCAGACTGACAAACTCATCGTCATTGCGACAAAGAGAGTTGATGGCTAATATGCTAGTGGATTTATATACATCCTTCTCCAACCAAAAGACCAGCGTATCAAGAACTTACCTAAGTGATTACTGTTACAACAAGACTAAGGAAGAAGATAAAGCAGCGCATTGTAGAAGAGAGGCTTGGAAAAGGGTAAAGAGGAAACCGCAAAGGAAGTGTCTGCAAAATTTAATGTAGAAGTGATTTTCGCAAAATCTGCACAGAATCGCTACAGCTAAATGACAAAGATACTCACCATACGTTGCGAAACAAAGACGAGCTTTCAGTGACGCGTGTATCTGGAAACCAATCAAATTAACAATTCTACATTGAAAAGTGGCAGCAGTAGAACCGAAGCCAGCTTGCGGACGACGCAATCAACTTGCATACTTTAGCCACGAATATTTTCCACTCTACGAGATGAATGTGATAGGACAACCCAGTAAATCCTACGAAAGCACGATGTTAGTGATTGTAAATTCCAAAGTCCAGCAAAACAGGCATCCAGCTACTATCCGAAATCGGGAGCACATGGACTCGCCTATCACCACTATCTCCAGCAACACTCAGCAATACTAAAGGCAGGATTCCATCCTGCTTTTAAGTTATACTGTAACAAATAGGGGACTACTATACGAATATAGATATTAGAGGTATCCATCAGGAGTATCAAAGAAAAAGTATGTTTCAAGAAGCTGCACAGGAAGCTCGAAACTAACAACAAGAAATAGAGTTGAGGATTTATCAGATGGTCAACGAGAGTCGTCTCGAGAAGATTGAGACTGGGAAACTAGAAATTCATCCTGAAGAAGCTGTAAAACTGTCAGAAATTTATAAGGATAAGAATATGGTAGTGCATTCAAAGCAACAGAAATGGTCCGGTTGGACATCAAAGGCGTGGGATGAAGGTTGAGAAAGAGAAGTACTTATCCTCAGATTGTGTTAGAGATGCTTTGCGACTCTACAATTCCTGGATGAAAAAGAAAGCATCGCTTAATGGAGATGACAGTGGACTGGGAAAATCGATGATAAGGAAACCAGGATTTTCAAGTTAATCTCACTCAACTAAAACAAATGGAGGAAACAATCCACCTCACTACAACTTTGGACTGAACATTGATACTGATGAAGATTAACATTTCGTACTCAGCATAGTACGCGTGGTATTCGTAATACACATATCTTGCAAAATGATAACAGATAATACGGGATATGGCAATGCATGTGTAGAATAAAGGGGGATAGAAAATGAACGGTACAAAAGAACACAGTTTCATCGAAGTTTAGTAGAATGAAGATTCACCGAAGAGAATTTAAAGAATAATACTGTGATGAGTTATGTGATTGGAGAAGATAATTTGTCACCTTAGCAGTGTCGGTTTGGCTATACTTCTTCTTACCAGCAATCAATCTTGGTAAGAGTATCTCGATTCAGCATTTTAATAGAGTTAAGCGGTACCTGATAGCACGAGGCATTAGGCATTTCCTCTTGTCCGCAAAGAAAAGGGAGAATCGAAGAGATTGCATCTGTGGAAATGTATTCCCTTTGTGTGCATGGGATTAGAAGTGGTGCCACGAGGATGCGCTTAACGGCTGCCAAGGAATATTCATCCATCTTAAAAAGTAGACGAAGTCAGGTAGCACAGAGGATAGTCCATCTGTTAGTGGAACAAGTCTCCATCAGCGTTAATGGATACCGCAAGTAGCAGACGAAGTTTGGTGATCGTAAGACTGGTTCCTTGCATGACGATGTTGTCACAGTTCATAATCGTTGGTAGGAGTATATGCAGATTGGACTCATCAAAAATAGTCCAATCAAGGCACCACCACACACATGATGGTTTCTTTATGGGTTTGGAAACCAAGGAAAATGGAATTCCAGGTTATGTAAAAAGGAATCCAGCCACAAATGGATGCGGAACACGTAAGGATATAGACAAGCATGAAGCAGGTGCAGCGCTATACTCACGAGAACCTAGAAAAGACATATTCGCTTTTGCATATCCAACAACCATGTTTACAAATCTGCACTTTTGAAATTGACGAAGAGGGCAATCCTTGGTAATATCGCTTTCACTTATACAAAGTAGTATTTCTATTTGTGGTAGTAGAGATTACGTGCCATCTTAGTTAATCCACTTGATGGCAAGTACAATGACAAAGCTTGATGTCAACGATGTTCACTCGTTGGGCAGATATTATCATACCGGAAATCTAATCGTAGCAGTATAATGACTTGCAGCAAACCACTGTACCGTGGGATTCTGACTAGTATCTTTTGGTCAGATTGATTGTCGACAGACAACAACTGTAGAAATTAAGAATGACATGGGGATAGTAGATTATCGTAACAGACTATGGATATATCGACAGAAGATGGTGAGATATTTCGATTTATACAGGTGGTAACCTCTGTAAACGGCGTGATTCCAGTAATATCGGATTTATCATGGCAAATGAACGTACATCCGAGACAAAAGTTCATTTCTAGCTTCTGGTGCAGAGATGAAGGAAGTGGTACGCATTCGCTGAAGGTGAAGTACAGGGAGAAGGGAGTATCAGCCATCCTTTCCCATCGTTGATTAATGTAGATGGACACCAACATAATAAGTGGTATTAAAGTGATGATAATGGTTTGTGAAGATGTGTGCTTGTGTAAAGCACGTCGAACAATATGTAACATGTGTTGTAACAGCGTATGACGAAAGGACGCAATCGAGCAGTATCGTCGTTTCACTCTAAGGGTAGAAATCAGTACCGAACAAGCAAAACCAAGAGACAAAATCGAAATAGTAGGATACTTCCAACTATAAAGAAAAGGATATTACAGTAGCTGAGACGCAGAAAGATTGATATTGGCGGAAATACCTATCTTATATCATTGATAATACAGTATCGCAAATGATTTATAAGGCAAAAGTACGCTGATGTAGTCAAATTGGTGACGATCACTGTAAATGTGCGATAAGATTACAAATTAAGACGGATGGCATGTATTATCTATAAGGAGTAAGGGGAGGCCTTTTACTTTTATGATACCCAATTTGCATGCATGACTGTAAGTCATTTACTTTGACTAGTAGTACCTTTTGAGTAATATTTTAGCAGGAAATATCAATGAGGAAGTTATCATAAGATTGAGCTCTAACTCGCCATCATATTGCACCATACGGTTTGTATATATATATGAGACGAGTCTGTTGAGAGGGACCTATGAAAACAAGAAGATATTGAACAATACATCGCTGCAATTGATGATACCCATAACGAAAGTCACTGTACTGGAAAAGGAATCTGTTTTCAGCGTAGAGCTGGAGATTCTATCACAGTGCATTAGTCGAGAAACAATCTTTTATCTTCTAATGATTTAAATCTTAACCTACAGAAGGTATTGGTATCTTTGCTATTAAGGAAATTAATATTGTGGATAGAATTATCCAAAATATGTTTATCTTTGACAAAAGAAATTTAGTGACATGTTATATGTTTCTTTGATGTATCATATTCATTATGCTCTAAAGAATTATATGGATGGAATCTCTGTGCGTAATGATTTATTAAAATGAAATATCAGCATTTTTATCCGGATGAATACGAGCTAGGGGTACAAGGTCTCAAATTATAAATGAAGAAATAGGGTTGAATTACTCAATTGATGAGGGTATTTTAATGCAATGCATATCATCAATTCTGAAACTGAAAATGGAATAGGTATCTGCTAATGTTAGGAAGCTACTATCATTATCGATGAAATATTAAAAATCATATCAAAATTACTTTTAATGTGGAGATTGATGAAAAGTCTTGTATATTCTCAGACTCATCAGTCACTTAAAGTACTGCAAGAAATATTGTTACACATCATAAATTTGGAAGTGACGATAAGAATGGACACTATTGAAAACATGTTAGCGAAGCATATAAAGGATGCGTACCTAGTATGCTAAACATCAAACAATTTATCTATGCAAAATATGATGTAGAAATAGGTAATGAGGAATTAACGTATTTAATAATTCATATCAAAGATCACACTGAAAGGTGATCAATATGAATGAGAATCAAAAATTAGCACAATTTATTTTGGAAAAATGTTGAGGAAAAGGAGAATGCAGAGTCTACGCACCGCATGACACGATTACGCTTAAAGTTAAAAAGATAATCTAAAAGCGAATCGGCAAACTTAGATAATCATCCAGTATTATTTCTACCAGGTTGCAGAAGGGAAATTACAGGTGATTATTGGAACACAAGTAGGAGATGATGTCGAAGAGTTTATTAAACTTGTAGCATGTGGTAGAAGAAACTCGAAAAGAAGAAACAAAAGACATGTTCTAAATCGTCTTATGGCATTAATTACAGAATTGTAGTTCCATCATTAGGTGTTTTATGTGCTTGTGGAATTATTGCAGGTGTTAATTCAATTTTGTTATCACAGGAGTAATTATATGGTGATGGAACAAATATTCTATTATCAACTTAGGTAATGCATGTTTAACGCTTCTTCCTAGGTTATTTTAGGTTATACAAGTGCGACTGCATTTGGTATGACCATTTATCGGTACGATCCTGGGTGCATTTATGATTTATCCAGGCATGGCTCAGCCGATCAAATGCAGAGCGATCCATTGTTTCACACTATTTGCAGGTACACCCTCATAGAAATGCTCTGTATTTAAAGACTCTTAGGCATTCCAATTATCTTCCTGCAACAGGATATACATCAACAGTTATTCCTATCATGATGGTTAACTTTTATTTCTAAGATATGAAAAGTTTTAAAAGAAGTATTACCACGCGTAACAAAGACAGTTTATGGTTCCTTTTCATAATTCTATTTGCCGGGAATCGTAGGTGATTATTAGTTGGACCAATCTCAATGATTATCCAAAACTTATTGCAAGCTGGATTAAAATAGTTTTGATTTCAACTTCTAAGATTTTAGCATTTGCAGTGATTATACTGATTTATCAACCATTGGTTATTTTTGGTTTACATTGGCCAATAATTACTTTTGGGAATTATGGAATTTGGGTCTATTAGGAAATTCACTCATTGTAGCTCAATCTTCCCCGAAAGTTTTGGCATATGCAGCTGTGTTTGCGGTATTCTAAAGAGTAAAAGATAATAAGACAAAGAATATTGCTTTCCTGCATTCTTGAGTGCATGTTTCTGCTATCATTGAGCCTCTATTTACGGTGTTACATTACCAGTTAGAAGAAGCTTTGGCTTCTGGATGATTGGTGGATTAGTTGGTGATTAATCTTAGCTTTTGATCTAACTCCACCAACAAGGGCGATTAGTATGGGTGTAACAGGTGCGTTATGTCATTTATTAACCAAAATGTCCCAGGTATCGGTGGACTGGTTTGGGGTAGTCAGTTGCATGTATTGCTGCAAATGTTAGTAACATTTACTCTTACATTTGTTACATTTCAAGAAACAAAGGAAGTGAAATAAATGAGTTTTTCCCAAAGAGATAAAATATTTGGATTACTTTTTGCATTACGGTGACACATGGCATGCCATCTGAAATGATGTGTCGAAAGATATTGATGAAATATCTCTGGATGGTATCCATGCGTTATTACCATCTTCAAAGAATGATTTTCAAGGAAATGAAAGCAGAGCTGACGATCGATACTAGTATACTGTGATTCGATCATTGAAGATGTAAACGATACGAATTACATCTTCAAATTAATAGATGGGCAGATGCGAAAGATCGACAAAATTGCTGGGCCATCTATTAAAAAGCTCTTGACGATGCATGCATAGTGAGTTATGTAGAGTCCGGTATGGGACCAAATCAAATATGGCTCAAGAAAGTTAGTCCACTTTGGGAATTTTACTGATTATTATGATGTCAAAAGGGTAGTGGAAGATGTTTGTAAACTATGCTCCAACGCACAATACAAGTATTGCAATCTGAGGGTGCGAGTGTTATCGCAACATCTATTGCAAGCTAAAGCGTTTTACGACATGAATATGATGAAGAAAAATTCTGGGTCACTAACGAAACTTGCAATTGAAGAGGAATGAAAACATGGAAACCAACTTCCATCGACTATCGCTATCAAAGAGACTCTGATCTAATTCGACAAGATATTACGACATATCACCTGAGAAAGAGGTCCTGAGAAAACTTGAAAACAGTCTATGGTAAAGGTTCTGAGACCACTGAAACAATTCCAGCTGTACTTGCAATGATTATCTTAGTAAAGGGAATCCCATGAAGTCTGCTCAATTATCGCCATAATATGAAAGGCGATAGCGATACAATTGGTGCTATATCTACTGCTATCTGTAGGCATTTTTATCCAAAATTTAATACCAGATATAAAACTCATCGAGGAAGTCAATGGTACTAATTTTAAAAAGTATGTAGACGGATTAGAAAAGGTATTCAGAAATAGGACCCAATATAGATATTGAAGTCCTTTTTAATGGTGTGGATAACAGGAATCGAACCTGCACTCTAAAAGGAACTAGATCCCAAATCTAGCGCTGTCTGCCAGTTCCGCCATATCCATGAAAGCAAATAATAATAGCAGAATAGTATGACGATGAAAAAGCATAACTGATTAATTGTTTGATTGAGCGTTAATTAACTGGTTTCACATAGTATGGAAAATTGCTTTTTTCCCACCATGGGCCAATCGTGGCTGATCGTCAAAGTCCCCACCAACTACCGGAAGCGGGACATTCTTGCATTTGAGTAGGTTCTTCTAAGCGGCGCGTATCCTAACATTGCATGTCTCGTTAGCTCCTTGTCCACAACAGATGTATATCTGCTTTTGACGGTAATCGGGACGTATGGACGATCATAGTAGCATACCGTTGATACATGTCATTTTGGGAGTTTTGACAGATGATTCTCAGTTGCGTAGTAGGAGCAGAATGTGCTGCTATACACCAGATAAGCAGATACATCCTAGCAAAATAAGTCTGGCATACGGAACAAGATATTTAATGCGTGGTAAAGCAGCCCAGTGAGCATCCTGTTGATGATTTTGCTTTCTTTGGTGCATGGTATAAAATCACGGAACAGTGGTACAGTGCCTTGGTGAATGTAATTGAAATATGCTCATGGGCAGCTGGGATGGTCGATCATGAATATTTCTTTCCATTCTGCAGACCAAGACTTCCAGATCGATGGAGTCACAACATAGCACCCACGACTTTACCTTCCACAATTTGATAGGAGATGGATTGACTGGTTGCGGTATCGTCACAGAATCTCCGTCCTGGGATGGAGGCAAGTAGTACAATGCCTCTACGACCAAAACCTGAACTCATATCTCGATTTGAAATGATAACTATAGCCTTGTGGTAGTTTTATATCTGCACAGGGCTTCACCTCCTTTCCGTCACAAAATCAACAAACCTACAGAAGTTCCTTCACTGTTTTAAAGCGGGCAACGTAGAATTCATGACACCATAGCCGCATCTAATACCTCGTGGCATTCTTTCTCAGCATGACGACAAGTTTTGCGCCAGTCGCTGGAAGATTTCTGGTACAGAATGTGCGTAGGTGGCTACCATCACGTTTACCCATGTACGTACACAGTGATAGATAGGGTGTGATACTTGAGATTTGTGGCCATGCAATGCACTACTCCTTGCATTAGATCATGTAGATGTTTGATGTCTTGGCAGAGTAGTTAATCATGTCTGTCATGTATCCGCCAGGGCGCATGTTTACTTCTAGACCGATTAAATCACTTTCTTACCAAGCTCCTTCCTTGTCTTCAGTCACGCGGAAGTACTTCCAGCGAAAGAAACGTGAGCGAACACTCAAAGCATGAAATGAGTTCACCCATTTGGTTTAGGCCTTTTGGCATGTCAATTTCTATTCCAGAAGATACAGGTCTGTCTTTTTCGTTTACAACTTTCCATAACTGGGTTTGACAGCGTGATGCTACGCAATGGTAAAATAATCTTGTTGTTTTCTATCCACGATGCCGATCACAATGACAGGATGTATCCTGGGATATACTCTTCCATGATATATTCTGTGTGGAAGTTGAATTTATAGAAGTCTTCTAGGTTCACTCAACACAGGACTTTCCGGCGACACTTTGAACCTACACCATTGCTGTATGGTTTTACAACAACTGGGTAGCCCACCTGAGGAGATAGAACTCCTCACCAGCTTTCATGTAGTAGAGACGATAAGATAGAAGCGAGCAGGTAGGTACATTTGCCTCATGATAATATGCCTTCACTTTCAGACTGCAGTTTATAGTGCATGACATCATCAGCTTTATCACCGGTGGTAATGATTAGAGTCCTGACGGTGAAGCTGCAGGTCTTGAAATAACCAATACTCATTATTGGACCCTAACCAGTCAATCTTTGCCACAACGATGGGGCAAAACCAGTGACTGCATCGATATAATTTCCACACAATTTCTCGAGTGAGCATATCGATAGTAATCAGTCAAAAGCTTTCGACTTTTGAACATCGCTGCTTAAAGAGTTGTAATGAACCTACTGATTGGCAGAGAGAGCGACGCACCCAGCTGTTTCCAAGCCAGAGTGGGAATTGATAATACGTCTTAGAAAAATTAGGGGAGATAAAGATAAAGTTCTTTTGGCATAATAATCACTGCTTGTGATGATTTTCAGCATATTTTAGAGGCGTGCGATGAAGAACGCGTTGCATACTCTCGCTAGAAAGTTGCAGTATAATAGAGCAGGAGTAGGCTTTAAACGGGCGAACTATTACTGCAATTACGAAAAGATAATGTGAAGGCAATGAAGGAACACTTAGTACTCTCAAATCAAAGGGTGTGTTGAGTTTGCATGACGCGGCAATTACACTTAGTGCAGCAGTAAAGTTTGGCTTCAAGTACGTTAGAGAAGAACGATGAACTATGCGTATTCGTGCGGAGATGAAACAAACAAACGAGACAATTGAGAGTATTCCTGAGACGTGACAGATTTAAAGGAAGAAGCTACACAAAGTTAGGTTGGCACTACTTTCTTCTCACTTTTACCAAAGCAGTTAATCAGAAGAAGAGATCTCATCAAATTATCGAGCTGTGAATCTTACAAGAGAAGGATTAGAGCCTCTCAAAGCGCACTCAAGGGCCTGTGATGAGAGAGATCTTTGATAAGGACAGGGTCAAACGGACGGCAAGACTGTTGACCGCATACCTTTGGCACAATCTGTAAGATTAAAACAAGCAACGATAGTTACTTGCGATTATTTGACTCAAAATTTGCACTCGTCGAACAACCGGCATGGCTAATGTAATGCTCATGCAACAGGTAGGCACGAAGGCAGTGGAACCTGGGATACTCACTCACTGCTCTTGTTCCCTCATCAGGAATATTCACACTTGGTTTGATAGGTGTCGGTCGAGCTGAACAAACTGTAAGTCTTTTGATGCTACGCGCACGTAATTCATGCAGACGCATGACTTTGCGAGTGGGCTGCATTTGTGCTCGCAGATATCCATGACACGAACCTTTTCGTTGGATCAAGAGCGGATTAAGCCACAAACCGCATTGCGTAGAGATGAATAGGAACACCCAAACCTCTCGCTGTGACGATTAAACCAATCTTAGGCGGTAACACTATCGATAGCAACGGATAATGTAGTCGTATTTACTAAAGTCAAACGATCTTTGAAGCTCCTGGCAACAGAAGACGTAGAGCACTGACGATAGTATCTTCGACTAATAGTATGATGCGTTCCTTCATCACATCTACTTTGTATTGGTCGATGGTTGCGTCGGTTGCGATAAGCTGTCGGCTGATGTGGTAAGTGAACCGTATCATGGTCGACAATATCGATTTTCGCCAACGCCGCTGCGTGCTAGAGCTTCGATAGCGTATCCGCCAACCCACCAACGCCGGCTACAACCACAGAGTTTCTTGTTGATTTTATGAGTGCGTCTCTTCCGATGACGCGTTGTGTTCCAGAAAACGACTCGATCATAGCTTTGGTACATGCAAATTAAGCCTCATCCAGCTAAACAACTGTATACACTTCCTTTGCACCAGGACAAATGCGTCTGTCTCAAGAAAACCCAGAATTGAGATCGTGAATGCGTACTGGAATCCTTTATAGGTTTGTAGCTTTGACTACGGAGGTGGCCATCTGACCGTTTGTTGTACAGGAAATTGTTGGTTGGTTGATGCGATCCTTCCTTTATTGGAAGTGAGTTCGACGACTATCGCACCATATTTCTTTGATACTCTGAAAACGAGTGATACTGGTATTCATCATCACATTACCTGAGAAAGCGAGTCACTATACATGATCAACATTGTGGTCGACCATGATGTTTTGTAAGTTCAAGCACTGTGCTACAGCATCGACGATTCTACTGACGAAGCTCCTCATCAAACCCTTCTTCGCTCACAAAACAACTCCGAAAAGGGATTTCGATCTACTCTATTCTAAAACGAAACAATTTATTCACAGAAAACATTCTGTAGGTAGCAGCGATACGTCATAATATAGCATCAACTACATAAATTCTACCTACTCGACAAGAAGTTTACTCGTCAAACAGACATCAATCCGAGGGCCACCTGCTGTCTTCTGCTCAAGGGACCTGCACATCTGCCAAGAACGATAGAAAAGATGCGCTTCTAATAGGCAGAAATGTTAAGTGAGAAGAGACTGGCAGTTCCTATTTTCGTACGTTCCATTGAAAAATAGTAAATCGGTGATATCACCTGCTCCTTAATCATCAACTCCAAGCAACAGCAGAATCAAGACATGAATCGGCAAGCAGAGATGCACATAGACATCACGTATTTTGGTGAAGTTAAATTCACTTTCATGGACACGCTATTCAGATGCGTATATGAAATTTCCGACAATCTCTATCTCTCAGCGCTTCATCGACTGCCTGCTCAGGAAGATATCTCGTATTCTTCTGCAAGGCACTTCCAAAACAGAAGTTGAAAGAGGCAGACAATGTAAAGTGACCGCAGAAGAAAATCAGAGATGCATACAAGCATTCATATGAAGATAACATCTCCATTGATTTGGAAGAGTCATCTGATCATCGCTAATCACTCGATACCAGAGAAGAGACAGATTTCGTATGTTGAAAAGAAAATAGAAGAATTCAGTCACAGATGAAACTTCCCATCATTTCCATCCCTGGCATTTCTCATATTTCAGGGACGACGATTCTTGCGGAAATCGGAGATACCAATCAATTTCAGAACACGGGAATGATATCTTTTGCAGGAAATGATCCAGCTTTGAGGACCAGTCCGCAAATATGACGCTGCACATATGCCCATATCCAAGCTACGGTTCGAGAAGATATATGCAGCAAGGCATTGTATCAAGCCGCATTCACTCAGTCTGTAAATATTCTCCTGATCCTTCCATGACTCATTATACTAAAAACGTAATCAAGGAAAAAGACCCTACAGATGCCCAAGGCCATCAGTACGAAAATCCTCCGTGATATACAAACTTCTTAGTACAAACTTCTGTGATCAAAATCATATTCATTAATTGATTTATCAACCCACAATAATCATTCACATAGTCAAGGCTACAAATGAAGTTGTTCTTAACTGCACTCTATTCACGATTCTCAAACATCTTTTTGAGACTCATCTGGATTTTAAATCTCACTATTTTAAAACTCACTTGATTTTCTTACATAGTTAAACACTCGCAGAGTTTATTGCAGCGTAACTCACATACGGATTGGAACATCTCGCAGTGATTTACAAATTGCGTAAAATATGGCTATGAGGTAAAGAAATATGCAGAAGGAAAAGACAAATGCGATGCGCCTTTGATGCGGAAGGAATTATGTATCAGGAACACGTCTCAAGGATGCAAGTGATGGTTTGTTGGATGGTGTTTCGAAGTTGCCTCCAAAATGTGGAGTAAAGATCCAGAGCAGGTATCTCAAGACTGACTAGTGGACGTATGGGCATGATGATACATCATTACGTACTTGGTGGATTCCAGTAAAAAGAGAGGCCTGGACTTTAAAGGCTTGTGCACGTGCTATGGTTGGCGTAAAAGAGTGAAAGCGATGTTACAGACATGAAGGAACTACTACATACCGCGTTGCGTCCATGCGCAGGTTGTTCGCGAATTGAATGAAGAGGTACTTTTGTGTGACTGTTTACGATGAAACAGTCGTATTGTTTGACATGACTCTAGCAAGGCCAGGCGGTAAGATAGAGAGCCATGATTGAGATTGCCCCCGATGATACTATCGACGATAACAGCAGAGGGTACAGGTTGCAGGGTTAATTCATTGAAAGAAACATGCAGAACTTATTTGGTTTTCCGCTGTTTTATCAGATAAGCGTGATTAGGAAACCGGAAACCATACCCGCACATATCGATGAGACAGTCACGCAGTTCGCGTGACGACCAGGTGTAAAGTAATGAATGCCTTCATCAAGCATTGGTACAAGTATCAGATCCAGGAGGATGATGACTGGGCTTTTGTTGGCGCTCTTCGAGATTGGTAGATAGAATCCAATAAGCTAGATACCAGAGATGCGGAGTAGAGCGTATTCGCTGAAATGTGGGCAAACTTTACGAATTAGCGTGGAAAAGTTGGAATGGCAATGTAAAGAGAGAAACTGTAAGCGAAATCACAGATACTGATAGCTTTGTATGTTTGACCTCAGACTTTGCGTGGAGACTTTTCCTGTTTGCATGAGTTACAGAAACATCCACAGCGTGTAAAGCGATTACATGATAGTCCACAGGATTATCTTTTATACGTTTCATCATCATTAGCTCAGTCTTCCATAATGCGTATTTCTAAGACATAATACCTTCCATGAATAAGAAAAAGTGTAATCGAATTTTTGATGGTTTTCAGCTTGGAACGTTCTTATTGTCTATGCGTCAGTAGAATTTTACTTTTACCGCACAATATTCTTTCCCGGTGGCGTCATGGTCTTGCGGTTGAACGCTTGAACCACCCTTCCATATAGACAAGACCTTTGTTTGCGAAACTCCTGCGCAGCATTTGGCTCTCAATCTCAGGGCAGTTATCCTAGGTGTTGAATGGTTCGCCACAACGATGTTATCTTCACTTGCCTATCCAGTATTTAACAACTTTACCGATGAGGTTCCGAAATCCAATCACCGGTCGATCCGACTGTGCTGCATTATATGCAGGACTTCTGGCGGCACCATGCACGTATTGTGATGAGCAGGGTCTAGTACAGGTGGTATGGACATACCGGCCTTTGATTTTACATATAAGTTTACAGGTACATGTTTGCTTTGCTATTATTATTGATACTTTAACGGCTGGATTAGGTATTGCGGCGTGCATGGCATTAACTCGCGCTACTTGGTCTAGTGCGTCCGTGTTTGCAGTCTGGCTATGGGATTGGAAAAGGTGTTGAGTGCTGGACAAGCGCAGCCAATGCCAAGTCTGTACATATTATTTCTAATCATTGGGAAGAGCATGTACGATGCAATCTATCAGGAACTCAATCGTGGTGGTTAGCTGGGATTTAGATGGTCGGTGGTGATTTCAACAGTGAAACGAAAGAAAGTTGTGTTGGTTGTTGTATCGACACGTCAATATGCAAGTTTGATTTCATTAATTAATCGAATCGATCCAAAAGCGCCTGTAATTACAGAACGACGCGTCTGATATGCATGGTGAAGGTCGCACCTACGCTTCATCCAATATTTAATAGAATGTGGACAAAATTATTGGCAGCAGGATTTCACAAGTAAGGAGGTACCCTCATGATTCAATGCAACTAGCAAGCTACAAACGATATAAAAATGCAGCAAATGCACTGCATGATATAAATTTATCAGTCGACTCAGGCGAATTTGTTTACGAAGCCATTGGGCCAATCCGGTTCTGGTAAGTCCACTAGATTAAGTTGACGGACGTGCAAGAAATGTGTACTAGGCAATGGCCAGAGTTGTCTGGTATTGATGTTGCGGAATTATCCACGTCAGATTCCTATCTTATCGCCGCACACATCGGTGTTGTATTCCAGGACTATAAATTACGACTACATTTGACAGTGCTTTGAGAATATCGCGTTATGCCCTTGAGGTTATCGGTATGGAAGAAGGCACAGATTCGTAAGCGCACGATTGAAGTGATGAAAGTCGTTGGACTTAAGCGAGGCAAGCAATTCTTTTCGAAAAGGAATTATCTGGTGACAGCAGCAGCGTGTAGCGCATTTGCAGCGCGACTCCGCCAACCGTCCCAAGGTCTTAATTGCGTGATGAGCCTACTGGCAACTTATGGATCCAGCACTCAGATGAAATCATGGACTCACTACAGGAAATTAACGTATGCGCTATGGTACAACAGTTGTCATGGTTACCCATGATATTGGCTGCTTGTAAACAAGTATCGTAAGCGTACGATTGTTTTCGGGAACAAGGACACATTGTGGCTGGACCGTTCCGAAGGAGGTTATGTCTGTCATGATTAGACCAATTCGTGAAGGTATCCGTGTTGGTAGACACTGGGCAATGTCTCTCTCTGAGTGCAATCGCAGTTACAGTATACATTAATGATTATTAGTTTGTTCTTGGTATTAAGTTATCACTAGAACAATTTACACGTTCAGCATAGAGTCTTCTGTAGAAATCTCTGTTATGGTGGCATATGATGCGAATCTGCATCTAGTTTTAAAACAGATTGAAAACGGCTGATCTCTGCCATTGATGGATAGTTGGAAAGAGTATCCTATTCTTCAAAAAGATGATGAGTTGAAATATTACATCAATAGTTTTGAGGATGAGCGCACAAGAGCGGTATTTGAGCCATTTAACGCAGATAACCCTATGCATGACGCCTACTATGTAGAAATAAAGAATGGCGCAAATCTTTGAAGAGAGTTTGCTAAGGGAGATCGACAAGATTACTGAGTTGATAGTGTTAATCCATATGTGTCAGCACATTGAATATGGTTGATGCGATGTCATCCATTCGCCGCTTTTGGTAGTATCTTGGTGGCTGCGTTAACGCTACTTGCCATCTTCTTTAATTCAAACACAATCAAACTTACCATTTATGCTCGTAAGGATGAAAATTACGACCATGAAACATGTAGGTGCGACAAATGGATTTATCCGTGTCTTTCCTTTGGGAGAGGCATTATTACAGGAATTCTAGGGCAATTATTCCAATTGGTCTAACGATTCTCAGTACAGTAATGTGATCTTTGATAAGACTTCGTGTATTAATTCTAATAGTTCCGGTTTAGAGAAGGCATTCCCATTCTTATACTATGTTTTCAGGTATCTTATTATTAGTTGGTATTCTTGTTGGTCTCGGAAGCTGGCTCTCGTTACGAAATATTTGAGGGATAAGCGATGAAAAACTAGCGAAGATTTGTTTATGTCTACTAATGTGTACTGATTATGGTTGGAACCAATCTAGTACCGTTATTGCGGATGAAGATTATTCAACTCTGAATATTGGTTAAACCGCTGTCACAAACTATGGTAAAGATGATGCCAGATGCATGTGAGGATATAAAGCTTACTTAGAGTCTCAGAATGCGGAAAATGAATCAACAGATTGCGGCTTGAAGGCAATAAAAGGCTGATATGGAAGCTAATATCTCAAAAGTATGCAGCGAAGATTTCAGAGTATCAGATTCAATCGATACCAAAGCAAGCTGAACAGCAGAAAGAAGCTGAAATTGACGCAAAACAGAAAGAAATTGACTATAAGCAAGCAGAGATTGAGCAAAAACCAACAAACAGCAGAGATAAACCATAAAGATAAAGTAAAGACACGTATGGTGTTAAATCAACCTATGATGCGTACAAACCAATATATTGATATTTTGATGGGAGCATAACTTTACAGATTTTTATCCGTATTATGAATGGTTTAAGTACAATTTCTCAATACGATAAGAAGACTTTGAATGAACTTGTTCAGATTATTGCAACATTAAACAAACAGAGAAGAGCTTATGTTGGGAAGAATGAACTTGAAATTCAAAAACAAGAGAAACAAGCACAACAAAAGGAAATTCAATACATTACAGACTTATGTTCAGATTGCCCAAGAAGCAGTACAGAAGACTGCAGCTGTACGTGTGGTTCGATTGAGACAAAGAACCTGATATTGCAACAAAACAATGCGTTAATGGCAGGTATTACTGCTCAAATTGAGGCGATTCCAAACAACATGGTTGGACTTATCCAGTTGATGGTGCTTGGCGTAGTGCTGGTACTTGGAATTACCCAGATGGTAGTATTCACTTGGGATATGACTTTGCGGCTGGTTATGGTGCGACAATCTCTGTGCAGCTGCCAAATGGTGTAGTACTAAGAGGTGTTAATGGTTGTCCAACCGTTGGTCATCTCAGGGTGATAGCTGTGGCTATCAGCCTGGTGGTGCTTCCTATTCTGGCAACCAGGTTATTCGCTCTACCAACAGTGCAAATGGTAGCTTGTATGGTGTGTGGACTATTTCCATATGACATTAAACCGCACCAGCAGCTGACTAGGCACGATTGTAATGCAGGTGACGCTCGCTGACAGGTAGGCTCTTCCGGTAATACAACAGGACCACACTGTCACGTGGAAATCTTCTCACCCAGGAGATGCATCTAACTTGCGTGCATCACGCAGCCAACCCGAATGGTAGCACGCAAGCTGGGAGCAGGTTGGACTGGTGGAAGACACGGTTTATAAGGCAGACGTTGCAGTGATGGCGTTGGTGCCCATGTCGTATTCAAACGTAAGAAGCATTTGGTTATTAAAATATCATCAAAGAGTCTCTCTAAACACAGACTCTTTTAGAAAGATAGAGGCAGGTAAAATGGACGAAAATAAAGAAGAATTGCGTAGAACGATGAGTATATAGTATTCCTCTCTCGTCATATATGGCACAGAAGAAGTGGTATTTAAAAACAAGAACAGAAGAAAGCAAACGTCTACGTAGTCTCTTAGTAGCGTTTGTGGTGGTTGCCTTGGTTGGTGGTTGGTTACTTGGTTCCGTATTACCATTATCTTCCTTGGCCCCTGCACGCAAGAATGTTGTAAATAATCTTCCTTTAAATTCTGATGAGAAAATCAACGGAGTATATAGGTAGGATGGAGAATGATTGGTTTATGGTGACCAGGTAGATATCAGTACGCAATCAATGTGATCAGGCCTCTAAAGGGCATTACAAACCAATGAGATTGATAAGCTACATGGCGCACATGACTGCGGATGAGATGAAGAAGTTTACAGATTCGATCAACCGTAATTATGTTGGGATTGGTGTGCAGTTCTTGCAAGCTAACGGTATTAATATCATTGAGCGTGTCTTCCGTAATTCACCAGCAGACAAAGCAGGTGTAAAAAGCTGGAGATATCATTGCGAATAAAGTCACTGGAGAATCACTGGCTGGCAAGACAACCGGAAGAACTAAGAATCTAGTACAGGGTGATAGCGGTAACAGAAGTAACGATTGAATTTATCCACCAGAACAACCTCTCTCGAGATTACTATCACGCGTGCAGCTGTCAGTGACTGGATGCAGGAGATTCTCAGTGATAATACAGGTTACTTACAGATTTATCAGTTTGGTCATACACCAATGAAGTAAAGGCACACCTTTGATGATTTAAGAATGCGAATATATCAAATATCGCTGCATTGATCTACGTGACAGTATGGCGAAGTGACACAACCGCATTACAAGGTATTGCGTCATACTTTGCCAAAGGGAGTTACACTCTGCGAATGTGAAGCAGGTTTATGCGGATGGAACGATAGAGGAAATTCGTACAACGGATGGTATGTATGACAATATTAATAGAAGATAGTTGTCTTAGTGAGCTAAGAATACAGTGAGTGCTTCTGAAAGTATTAACAATGGCAAATAGAACAGCACAGAGGATACACAGCAATTGGTGTAACGACCTATGGTAAGCACAGCACACAGGTATCACGTATTTAAGGATGGATCAGCACTGAAGTACACAACATCCAAGTGGACATCTCCAAATGATGAAAATGGTAAGAATGGTGTTGGTATTACACCAGATGTCGAAGTGAAGTTACATGAAGTGGATGTATACCACACTACCAAAGATGAATTTAGATAAGTGTATCAACACTTTGATAGTGTGAGCGATTCTGTGAAATTTGCCCAATTGTGTTTAGATTACTTTGGGTTATGACGTCGATCGTACAGATGGACATTTCTCCTCTCAAACAGAAGCCGCATTACGACACTGAAACAGATAAAGGTATTACAGCAGATGGTGTATTAGATAAAGAAACATTGTACTTTATAGTGCTGTAGACTAGATTGAACACAACAAAAGACACATGATGTTCAACTACAGAAAGCACAGGAAGTACTAAATGGATGAGCGTAAGCCTGAACTTGTATCACCACGTAAGCTTCCACGGAGTATCAAACTCAAAGAAGCATTGCGGAACTGGTTGCTGGCCTGCATGCAGGTAAGAAAGAACAGGTTCTAGAGGGTGCTACTGGTACTGGTAAACATTTACCATGGCGAATATTATCGCCCAGATGAATCGTCCGAATACTTGTGTTTTCACACAACAAAACATTGGCGGGTCAGTTATATTCAGAGTTTAAAGAATTATTTCCACATAATCGTGTAGGAGTTCTCTTCGTATCAAACTTTGATCACTATCAACCTGAGTGCATGCATGCCTAAGAGTGATATGGCGGCTGAAAAGACAGCGATTAATGAAGAGTTGGATACGTTCCGTGAGTCCACTTTTGAATTCCTTTCTGCTGGAAAGAAGAGATACGATTGTAGTCGCATCTGTTGCATGTCATCTATGCGGCTAGTGACCCTGCTGAATATAAGAATACGTTCTAACAGCAATACGTGTAGGGAGCTATCGACCGTAATGATTTGATGCGCCGTCTGATTTGAATTACAGTACTCACGTAATGACGTGTTGACCAAACAAGAGGTACGGGACGTGCGTGGGAGACATTATTGATTTAACACCTTCCCATACAAAATGAATCTAATATTCGGATTGAGGATTAAATGTTTGCGAAAGAGATTGGAACGTACTACTGAGATCGATCCATTAACAGGAAAGACCATGAATGCATGACCAGTTCTATAACATCTTCCCGGCGAGTGGTTGTGCTCGTTCAAAGGAGACAATGTTAAGAGCGTGTGATGCGATTGACAGCAGAACCTGAAGATCGACTGAGTATCTCCGTCAAAAGGGAAACCACCTCGAAGCAGAGCGCCTAGAACAACGTACACAAGTTTTGACCGAGAAGCCTCTAAGAGAGAATGGATAATGTCTCTTCAGATTGAAAACTACTCGATGCATATCGATGGCGGTAGAAAAGCAGGTCAGCGTCCGGCGGAATCTGATCACTCTCCTAAGGATTTCTTGTTGTTTGTGGATGAATCATATGCATCCTTACCACAGGTAAGAGGCGTATGGCACGCGCATCGCCAACGCAAAGAAGTTTTGGTGAATATGGTTTGCGTTTGCCATCAGCACTGGAAAATCGTCCAATGAAATTTGATGAATTTCAGTCGATGATGAATCAGGGTTATATACTGCTCCAAACACCTGGCGACTTTTGAATTAGAAGACAATCACCAAGCGACGGAACACGATTATTCGTCCCACGGGATTACTCGATCCAAAGATTACTGTCAAACCAACCAAGCGATGATTGACGATATCTGCGAAGCGCTTGATGCAAGACCAAACGCAATGAGCGTGTAAGTTAATTAGCAACATTAACTGTACGCATGGCAGGTAAGATTTAACAGCATTATCTCAAAGAACGTGGTTATAAGATTGCGCATTTACATCATGAGACAAAGACGTTAGAGCGTACAGAAGTCATTCGTGATTTACGTTTAGGAAAGGTTGATGCATTGTTGGTATTAACTTGTTGCGTGAAGGTTTAGATATTCCAGAAGTATCTCTGGTATGTATCTTAGATGCCGACAAGGAAGGTTTCTTACGTAGTCACCGTTCCTTAATACAGACGATAGGGCGTGCGGCACGTAATGCAAATGGTGAAGTATACATGTATGCAGATGTCATGACAGATTCCATGCGTTATGCAATCAATGAAACAGAACGTCGTCGTAAGATTCAGGAAGCGTACAATGCAGAACATGGCATAATACCTACAACGGTTAAGAAGAATGTTGAAGAAGCTATTCGTGGTAAAGAGACCAAAGAAATGGCTGCGAAATACATGCAGAAGAAAGCAAAACTCTCTCAGAAAGATAAAGCGAAACTCATCGCTGATATGGAAGTTGAGATGCGTGAGGCATGCAAGTCTAAACTTTGAAAAGAGCAGCAATGAACTGTGATATTCTCTGAATTAAAATCTAGAGTAAATTATGAAAAACAGATACTGTGCAAGAAGAACTAAACTGATTTTGACATATCCACATAAGACGATACTAAATTGGATAGCCTTTGTGACAATTATATCGTTCTCTTTGATTGTGACGTGGATATTAAAAAATTTGATTCATGAAGGAACGGATGAATCAGGCAGGTGATTATTGTATTGCGCTTGTTTGTATACCACTACTTCTTTGTTTATTAGTTTTGATATCTCTATCTGAAATGCAGTGAAATTAGAAAGTTGATAAAAACAACTCTTTAAAAATACTATACTTACGGAAGTAGAGGACATAGTGTATTGCATTTCTTCGATTTGCAATGGAAGATATTCAAGAAATAAAGGAAGTAAACTTCCACTTGGTTGTTCAAGATAACGATGAAAATCAAAGAATCCTATCTTTTGTGGATTTTAATGAGAAGAAGATAGGTAAGAATGAAATGTCAGCGTCATCGCTGAAAGAGAGAAAGTAGATTTTTCATCCAAGAGTTTTTGAATCAGACATTCAGATAAACTCTAGGTTTTAGATGTTATGAGATTACTAGTATGTTCCTGCATAGGGAATATTTTATAGTTCGAGTATAATAGAGGAGACGTACGAGGTACAGACTATGGATATACAAAAGTTACTAGCACAAAGAGCAGTAGATATGAAACCGTCAGGAATTCGTAAGTTCTTCGACTTGGTAGCGGAAATACCAGATTGCATTTCACTTAGTGTTGGTGAGCCTGATTTTAAGACACCATGGGATATTCGTGATGCGGCAATCCATACAATTGAACTAGGTAAGACACAATACGACTAACGCAGGTTTAAAAAGAGTTACGTCTGCGATTCGTGACATCTACTTCGTAAATATAATCTGGATTATGACATTGATCAGATGATTGCGACTGTAGGTGCAAGTGAAGGGATTGACCTCGTATTCCGTACAATCGTGGAAGAGGGTGACGAAGTCATCTTGCCAGACCCAGGATACGTTACATATCAACCAACAGCTACTTTTGCGGGTGCGAAAGTAAAGTATGTAAAGGCTAAGGTTGAAAATGGTTTTAGAATCCAAGCCGCAGACATCAAGGCTGCAATCACAAATAAGACAAAGGCAATTTTATTCTCTTATCCAAATAACCCAACAGGTGCGACACTATCTCGTAAAGAGATGGAAGAAATCGCAGAAGTATTGCGTGATACAAATATTCTTGTCATCTCCGATGAAATTTATTCAGAACTGATTTATGGAGATGGAGAGTTTACTTCCTTTGCGTCAATTCCAGGAATGAAGGAAAGAACAATCGTACTAAATGGCTTCTCTAAGACCTTCTCTATGACGGGTTGGCGTTTAGGCTATGTTCTTGCAAAGGAAATTATCAAGGTAATGTTAAAATAGAATTGTGTTATGGCAGCTCATCAGAGCCAATATGCCGCACCATTACAGCACTGCTGATTGTGATAGGATGTAGAGGAGATGCGTAAACAATATGATATAGCGTCAGTAGTGCGTACGTAAGCTCACTGAAATGGGTTTGAAGACATTTGAACCAACAGGAGCCTTCTATGTATTCCCAGATATCTCTAGTCTAGGCATGAGTAGTGATGAGTTCTGAGAGAAACTATTGAATGAACAACATGTTGCAATTATCCCTGAACTGCACTTTGGTGAAAGTGGACAAGGTTTTTGCAGAATTAGTTATCGTACAGTATTGAACACTTGCAAGAAGCGATGAGACGCATTGCACAGTTTATAAAGGATCACAAAGGAGAGAAATAAGATGGATAATCTAAAGTTAATTGACTTACTTGTACAAAATCCACGTGCAAGTATTACAGACCTAGCTGATATTTTAGGTGAAACAGAGGAGACCGTTGATCGTGCTAAAAAGATTTAGAAGAACAGAAATTATCTGTGGTTACCACACAATGGTAAATTGGGATAAGGCGAATATCGATCATGTTGATGCGATTATCGGTGTTAGTGCAAAGCCAGAACGTGGCAGTGGTTATGATAAGATTGCGGAAAGAATTGCACATTTCCCTGAAGTAAGCAGTCTATTCCTGATGAGCGGTAACTCTGAATTCTTAGTAAATGTAAATGGTAAAACAATGCGCGAAGTCGTGACTTCGTTGGTGAAAAGGTTAGCCCAATCGAAGGTGTTGCGGCAACAGTTAGCAATGTTTGTACTTAAGAAGTATAAGGTCAATGGTGACGATGGACCCATATAGCGAAGACAGGCGATGAAAGGATGCCAGTATCAGCATAATATGAACAAAAATCACTACGATCGTAATGACAAAGTGATTTTTCCTTTACTTTTTAGTAGGGGAACTGTTAATATATTGTGGCGAGTGGGGTTACTCCCTGCTCTGCCAGAAATGGCCGTTAGACCAGAAGGAGGTGTACAGGAATGAAGAAGTATGAAGTCATACATCATCAACGAATCTGTTGAAAACGAAAAGAGCTGAATCAATTGGAAACTCTCAGCGCATCGTCACCGACAGCGGTAAAGGATTGCAGACGAGACCGATAGAATGTGAAACGAATTTGTCACCTAATTGGTGGCATGCAGAAGGGTTACTATGTAGTAACAGCATTTGAAGCAGAAAATGACTGCGTGTAAAGGAATTCGATCGTTTGATGGGAATCAACGCAAATGATCGCTCAGTTCTCATGATTACGTGACAGAAGCTCCGCTAAAGGGAGCTAAGTGATGATTAGCGCGTTTGATTGCTTTTGCTGATAGACTGACACGTGACAAGCTTGAAGTTCGTGCAGACAGCTGGTAGCTTATCCGTTGCGAGACATTTACCGTTGCATATGCATACGTCGTATGGCTCGTGGACAGGATGGAAACAATCAACAGTCTGCGGGCTTCATCGTTGTGTTGCTTTGGCGACAAGCCAGTCGATTTCCGAGCTCATGCGCATAAGGGTGCATTAGTGGGTGTTGAGGAGAACTCAAAACACGTAACTACGGCCGTGATGGACAAAAAGGTTTATATTACAGAAGTCGTTTGTGATACATAGTAACTGCTGGATCTAAGGTCGATCCACAGAGTAGAGCACAGAACAGCGGTTATCAAGACAGCATGTTATCAACAGCCGTATTCACAACCAAAGCCATCTAAATGATGATTTTGTGAGTGATGACTGGCGCAGGAATCGAATGGATATTTTATGGATGACCTGCCATTCTAAAAATAAAGGAGAACAGATAATGGCACCTCAGAAACAAAGATCGGGC
>BNJS01000618.1_pt1 | contig 94233 bp, 152 predicted proteins | sample 8540461 | NCBI WGS metagenome assembly BNJS01 (sample SAMD00202454, study PRJDB9452) | human saliva metagenome | isolation source: human saliva | place: Japan | reverse complement strand
AGAATAAACTGCTCATGCCATTGGCTAATTTGAAGAGTTTTGTGGATGACTAACATATGGTGTCTCAAGCTATGTTATTAATACAGTTATTTCTGTGGTTGAAATTGAAAAGAACATATATATTTCTCAGGATGAATATGAATTTTGACTTTATCTTTAAATTGCGTATATATTTATTGAAGACCAGTACATGTCTCTTAATAATTGAAACTATTCCCTTATGCAACAATAAATAGTTAAGTCAATGGTTATCTTCTAAATAACCCGACTCAATGATATTCAAACTCAATATTTGAACTCGACCAAAATGGTCTAGTACAGGAGTTGGGCTCCAGATACTTTGACCCTTAAAGATGCTATAATTTTTCGAATACATAGCTAATAAACATATAACACATTGACCATTTTTTTTGAATGCAATAATTCTTAAGATGACCCTTTTGTGTCATGAATAATTCAATAATATGAAATGACACTATTTTTTATTTATTAGTTCTCGGTTTTCAGTCATCTTATATTATGAATGAACAAAACCTATCGGTTTTCAAATTAAAAACAAGTTAAAAGATAATATAAATAATTGTGGTTAGATGTGATAATCATATTTATATATATATCTAAACCGTATTCTGTCATTGTTCATTGTCTCTTCATATGGTGGTAAAATATTTAGCTATATGGTCTCGAGAACCTGTATATTCTTCTGACTCTTCTATATCAGTTAGTTGGTTATATTAAAATATAATTCTATGGTTCGATTTTAGATGTGTCATTATAAATATTTTAATATTATTGGTTGGATATATTGATAATCCTCAGAAAATATATTCTATTCAGTTGATAATTTATTCAATGATTATATCTTTTCTCTTCATTAATAATGATTAGGAATTGAATGAATAAATAAAATACTATTCAACTGATAAGTTATTTATGATTACAATTAAAATAGATAATCTTAGTCATTATGGTCTTTTATTAATATCAGTTGTTGATTATCTGGTTCAGATGATTGAGGTTTTGTTGTAATTCAATGGGTGGACATGGTGAGGCAGGTTTGGTGGGAGGATGTTTGAATAAATAAAAATACTGACTATGTCAGTGGCAATGTAGGACGTAATAAGGCAAAAGCAATTATTATGTGGCCATGGCTGTCTTTTCAGTTATGAATATGGTCGAGTAAGGCGTCCGGTGCTGATTAGCGCTACTGAGAATAATGCAGACACTGTTACTAAGATAAATAACAAATCGACAGTATCTGGCTGGGGATTACTATTGTTTGATTTTCATTACCAAAGCTGGTAGCGAATCTGGTATTGGTGATGCCACTGGTAGTATGGGTACTAGAAATGTAGTCGTAATTTTTGCAGCAGGTTACGATGAAATAAGCCTGCTGAAAGTCAGCGAAGATAATAGCTTTAATAATCAATCCGTAGCTATTGGGGCGGGGAGTGCTGGTGAAGGCGCTCGTGCGTATGGAGATCGATCTATCGCCATTGGTTCAAACGGGTTACAAAGAACTCACCTGTGCTATCGGTAATGATGATGTAAAATTAAAACAGAGACAATCATGACTACTTATACAGACTTGGAGAAATCGGTCGACAGAAACGATTGGTACTGCATATAATAAATTAAAAAAAATTCTGAAATTGGATGGGGACGTATGCCGATAACTTCTGCAGGAGAAAGCTGCTATGGTTGGTGTAAACTGGGGCGTTCATTAACTGGGTACTGCCACTTCAAGCAAAAAGTTGTCAATGGTGTGGCTATCGGTTCTGATTGCAACGAATTGAGATAATATAAAGTAGCCATTGGTGGTGAATTACTACTACAGAAAAGCAGGCTGAGAAACAGATCACGTAATTAATGGTCTTAAGTTTACACCTGGGCGGGTGGGAAAAGCCACGCCTGGTGACATGGTGTCCTTCTAGTACGATGTGGAACAATTAAGAAAACGTGGCAGCAGGCTGAAGTTTCAACAACCTCTATAGATGCCATCAATGGTTCCCAGGTATGCTTTGTAGCCGATCCGTGTATTTTTACCGGAGCTGATTCTAGAGGTAAAATTCTAGGGAGCAGCCCGGAAAAGAAGTGCGGATGCTCTTAAGAAAAAAGAAAGTAGTTGCTAGAAGTATGGCAGATAGCCACTTAAATCAGGCGCTACCGGAGGTGTGAGATGTAATAATGGCGTTGCAGCCTATGGCGATGAAAAGAACAGTTAAATTCAAATTAGAAAAACAAAGTTAACAATTGCTGAGTTCAAGGATACGTATAATGTGGTGAATAATACACCAACAGGGTTTCTCTTAAAAGCCTAATGCTACAACGGATGCAAATACTGTTACATGTTCAAAATGGCTTAAGATAATGGTGGCAATGCGATTACAAATGTGGGTAACTTAGAAGGTTAAACTAAGCATTTGTGCCAACGACTAGCACAACAACACCAACACGTGAGACAGGACTAACGAAGTCAACAAAACAATGCTGCAGTTGGTGACGTATTAGAGGCTAGCTGGAACTTGCAGTAACAGTGCAGAAAAAGATTTCGTAAACCATATATTCTGTGAACTTTGCACGGATGGTAATGGCACAATAACTGTGGTGGTACTGAAGACAAGCATCTGAAATATAGCGAACAACATGGGTAATGGTTCAGAGAAAAGTGGGTGCTAACAAATTACATAAAACCAGCAATAAATCTTTAAGTGGCAAGGTGGTGTGAGATTCAGAAACAGATGGTGCCACGATTACAACTGACCCTACTAATGGATTAAAAGTTGTCACTAACAAAATGGCATCTGGCTGGGCTAATCCTGGCACTGTGAAAGTAACGGCTGGTGATGAGGCAGTACTACCATGGATTCTGTAGTAGATGCTGCATAAATAATGCTGCTTTCACATTAAAAGCAAATTAACGATGGTGGTACACTAAATGCAAATAGTACCTTAGCTTTAAAGTGAGCTCATTAAAGCTGGCAGCACTATGAGAAGCGGTAGCTGGCAAAAACCTGGGGTAAAACATATAAAAACGGTAAAATCACATTCGCTACAGTAGAGAACCCTTCTTTCAACACTGTGCAAATGGGTGATGACGGTCCAAACTCTGCCACCGCTAAGTGGAAATATTAGCGTATCTGATAAAGATGGGTACAAACCCGGTAAAAATTACAGAATGTAAAAGACGGTGATATCACTAAAAACATCCAAAGAGTATAGCTGTCTAGATCAATTCCATAGTGTGCAGAATACTATTAAATTAGCTGTCAAAATGTGAACAGATACTGCTCGCAAAACAGCTGGACAAGAGCTGAGATAAACAAGGCCGGAATTAAATTTACTGTCAAAATCTAGTGATGGTAAGTTGTTAGATATAGCAGCAGATCGCAAACAGTGATACGATTACAATCACTCCAAAAACTGGTACCATTACAACAACAGGTGGTGTACCAACCAGCATTACGACGAAAATGGTAAATTAGTGACTGTTGATGAAGTAGTCAATGCTTTAAAAGACCTGGGCTGGAAAGCGACAGCGGGCACAGATGGCACGGGTAGTATGATTGGTACTGGCGCTGCTGAAGAGCTAATCAAAGCTGGTGATACAGTCACTTTCAAAGCGGGTAATAATTTATCAATTAAACAAGATGGTAAAAACTTTATTTATTCCTTACCCAGCATTAACTGGTTTAACAAGTGCTGAGTTTAAAGATGGAGATAATAAAGGTAAAAATTACTCCAACTGGTATTACCATTACAAAACCAGCAGGCACAACTGAAAACACAGTGACATTAAACCAAAATGGATTAAATAACGGTGAAACCCGATTACAAGATGACAGCAGGCAACTTTGCAAGGTGCTAAAGCAGGTACAGACGCACCAACAACTAGCGCAACAGCACCAACATTGGGGAACAGGGCTGACGAAGTAAACAAAAATAATGCAGCCACTGTAGGCGATGTAATGAACGCTGGTTGGAACTTACAAGAAAAAGGTGTAGCAGAAAGATTTCGAAAACCATATGACACTGTGAATTTCATCGATGGTGATGGAACTTCAGTAGCTGTAGTAACTACAAATGATGGTAGAACATCTACTGTAAAATATAGCGTAAATCTGGTAATGGTTTAGAAAAACTACAGAATGTAAAATTACTGTAACACCAGCAGATAAGTCTTTAGAAAGTAACAACTGGCTGGTTTAAAGGCAAAACTGATAACACAACGATTACTACAGGAGATAGTGGATTAAAAGTTGTTACTGGTGGTATCGAAGCTGGTACCCTGGCACCATAAGTAACAAATGGAGATACTGGCAGAAGTGCTACCGTAGATTCTGTAGTAGATGCTGTAAATAATGCTGTCACATTGAAAGCAAGTGCTACTACAGGAGGTACAAGAAAGCACAGGTAGTACTGTAATGCAACGTGGTGAATCCATTAAAGCAGGCAATACTATAGAAAGTGGACTGCTGGTAAAAACCTAGATGTAAACGCATAACACAAATGGTAAAAATTATTTTCCTTTGCGAGTAGAATCCTTCTTCAACACTGTAGCAAAATAGGTAATAGTGAAGGTCCAAAATTCTCTACATACAGCTGATGGAAATATTAGGGTATCCGATAAAGATGATACAAAACCAGTGAAAAATGTCAAATGTAGCAGATGGAACTATCTCCGATAGCTCTAAAGATGCCATCAACGGTAGCAAATCCATAAACTAGTGAATAAAGCAATTAAATTAGCTGGTCAAAAGTGGAAGGAGGCAGCTGGCGAGAACAGAACCACAAACTCTAGCTCAGCAAAGATCCTAGTAGGTTTACCGCGTTAAATCTAGTGATGAGCTTGTTGCCATGTAGAAGCAGCCGCAGTACAATCACATTAACTCCAAACTGGTACCATTACAACAGTGCAGGTGGTGTGCCAGCAGCAACTCGACAAATGGTAAATTAGTGACTGCGGATGGAAGTAGTCAATAGCTTTAACAGAAATGGGCTGGAAAGCGACAGCAGGTACAGAGGGCACTGGTACTATGATTGGTGCTGCTGCTACTGAAGAGTTAATCAAAAGCTGGTAATACTCGCAACTTTCAAAGCTGGCGATAATTTAGCGATTAAACAAGCTGGTAAAACTTTATCTACTCCTTGAAAACAGACTACTGCTTTAACAAGTGCTGAATTCAAAGATGGTAACAATAATGGGTGAAGATTACCCAAATGGGAGTTTCTTTTAAAAGCCTAATGCTACTGATGCAGACACTGTTACATTAAATCAAAATGGGTTAAAATAATGGTGGTAATCCAATTACAAATGCGGGCAACTTCAGGGTGCTCAAGCGGTACAGACACACCAACAACTAACGCAACAGCCCCATCATTGGGAACAGGAACATACCAAGTCAAACAAAACAATGCAGCCACGCATGGTGATGTATTGAACGCTGGTTGGAACTTACAAAATAATGATGCAGCGAAAGATTTTGTGAAACCATATGATACTGTGAACCTGTTAATGGTGAGGGTACAACGAGCTGTCGTAGAAACCAACTAGATCGAACAACCTCTAAAATAACATACAATGTAAAACACTGGTAATGGGTTAGACTACAGATAATAAAATTACTGTAAAAGCAACAGACAAATCTCTACAGATGTAACTGAGGGCTGGCAGTATGCGAGCTGATACCACATGGCAATACAGGAGTACTATATAGACAGTAGGCACGCGCTGTGTAGGTATAACGTCAGCATGGATAACGCAACTATGCATATGAGCAGAAGTAGTCCAGCACACCAACAGTACAGCAGTACGGCTAATCCGGGCCAGATGACATCAAGATTATACGAAGATGCTGGTAGAAACTCACATTTGACATACGAAAGACAATGCAACGTTTGAAACGGTTCAAGTAGAAGTGGCGACCAAAGGTCTAAATTTAGCAAATCTGCTGATGGAGATATCAAAGTATCTGGCTCTGACACGTTACTGCTCAGTGAAAAGTACAAATGTAAAACCTGGTGACATCTCAGAAAAACTCTACAGATGCAATTAATGGTAGTCAATTCCATAAACTAGCGAATAATACGATTTACATTTCAAGGCCAAACAGGAGATGCAGAGGGAGTCCTCCAAAAGGCTCAGAACTTGGATACAAAAGATGGTATCAAATTCACTGTGAAATCTAGCAATGGTGACTTATTAGAAGTAACAGCAGCTGAATACGATTACAATAACTCCAAAAACTGGTACGATTACAACAGGTGCAGATGGAATGCCAACAGCGATACAACTGGTGGCAAATTAGTAACTGCTGATAATTTAGTAAATGCCTTAACTGAAAATGGGCTGGAAAGCGACAGCGGGCACAGATGGCACAGGTACTATGATTGGCGCTGAGCGCTACTGAAGAGTTAATCAAAGCTGGTAATACAGTAACTTTCAAAAGCTGGCGATAATTTTATCAGATGAACAAGATGGTAAAAACTGTTTATTCCTAAACCCAGCATTGCTGGCTTAACAGGTGCTGAGTTCAAAGATGGTAAGAACAATAGCAAACATCACTCAGAAGGAATCACGATTACAAAACCCAGCAGATCCGCTTAGCAGGCACAACTGAAAACACAGTGACATTAAACCAAAATGGCTAAATAACGGTGGCAACCCCGTACAAATGTAACAAGTACCTGGTTAACTATAGTGATACCAGATGTAAAAGTGGTAAAAGCACCAGTTCGAAATGAATTATAAATTCGATAACAATGCGGTACCTAATACAGATGTAACTACAGTGGGCAGATTTACGTAATATGGGATGGGTTGTATCTTCTAATAAAACAACTGGTGATCGGGCAATCATATTCTCAAAACAGTAAAAATGCTGATGAAGTGAAATTTGTTGGTACAGGTCTCAGCTACGGTATCTGCTGAACAGAAAATGGAGTACGTACAATCACTGTTGATGGTAGAATCTGGACAGCTATCAACGCAGTAACGTATACAAAAACAGATGGTACAGTATACTCTGTAGAAGGTCCGACTGGTACCACTTACCACAACACCAGAAGGAAATGGTCAAACGATGGAACTGTGGATGGAAGCAATGTAATCACATCTGTGAATGGACAAAGTACAAAACTCCGTCCACATTGTCTAATGTTGCAGGTAATTTGGATGGTGCTAAAAAGCAGGTACAGACGCACCAACAACAGAAACATGATGCACCAAATACAACTGAGAAGCAGGACAACCAAATTATGGTGAAGACACATAATGCAGCAACGTAGGTGATGTATTACAAGCAGGCTGGAACTTGCAAAATAACAGTGTAGAAAAAGACTTCGTCAAACCATGATGATACTAGTGAACTTTGCGGATGGTAATGAGTCGCAACAGCTGTGGTTGATACTACAGATAATAAAATATCTACTGTTAGAAGTGCAACGTTAACTTAGGTAATGGATTGGCGAAAATGATGATAGCAGTACCGTAAAACCAACAGATTCTTCATTAGTTGTAGATGCAGCTGGTGTAAAGAGTTAACACAGGTACGATTAACAATGTTACAACAGGGGATAGAAACCCGGAACAGTAGCACCGAACACAGATGATGATACGAAACTTGCTACTGTAGGTAATGTTGTAAATGCTATCAACAACGCAGCATGGACAGCTACATCTGCGGCGACAGCAGCAGGTGAATTAGGGGCAGCAGCAACTAACCAACTTGTTAAAGCGGTGACAAAGTAACATTTTGGAAACCGAATAAAACATCAAGATTACACAAAATGGAAGCAAATTTACATTGCTGCGAAAGACAATGTAACGTTTTGAAACGGTTCAAGTAGGGTGGCGACCAGGTCCCAAATTTAGCAAATCTGCTGCAGGAGATATTAAAAGTATCTGGTTCTGATAACACAACGCCAGTAAAAATTACGAATGTAAAAGATGGTGAAATCTTGAAACATCTACAGATGCTATTAATGGTAAAGTCAATTCCCATAAACTAGTGAATAATACGATTACATTACAAGGCCAAACAGGAGATGCAGAGAGTCTTCCACAAAGGCTCAGAACTTGGATACAAAGATGGTATCAAATTCACTGAGAAATCTAGTATAATGGCGACTTATTAGAAGTAACAGCAGCTGAAGATACGATTACAATAACTCAAAAACTGGTACGATTACAACAGGGGCCAATGGAATACCAACAGCGAATACAGATGGTGGTAAAATTAGGACTGCTGACCAATTAGTACCGCATTGGCAGAAAATGGAGTTTGGAAAGCGACAGCAGGGTCAGATGGCACGGGTACTATGATTGGTGCCGGTGCTACTGGAAGAGATTAATCAAAGCTGGTAATACAGTAACCTTTAGGGCTGGCGATAATTTATCGATCGAACAAGATGGTAAAAACTATTTATTCCTTAAAACCCAGCACTAACTGGTTTAACAGCGCTGAATTTAAAGAAGGAGATAATAAGTAAAATTACTCCACTGGTATTACCATTACAAAACCAGCAGATCCGCGCTGTGGGTACACCTGAAAACACAGTGACATTGAACAAAATGGTTTAAATAACGGTGGTAACCCGATCAGCACAGACTGTAGGTGGCAATTTGGATTGGGTGCTAAAAGCAGGTACTGATGCACTACACATGATGCACCAAATACAACTGATGCAGGACCAGCAAATTGTCGAATACACATACTGCAGCCACTATGGGGGATGTATTACAAGCAGGTTGGAACTACAAAATAACAGTGTAGAGACTTCAGTCAAACCATAGGACACTGTGAACTTTGCGGATGGTAATGGTACAACAGTTGTGGTAGACACTACAGAGAATAAAACATCTACTGTATACAACGTTAACTTAGGTAGTGGATTAGCAGAAAATGATGATAGCAAATTACTGTACCAGCAGATTCTTCATTAGTTGTAGATGCAGCTGGTGTAAAGAGATTAACACAGGTACGATTAACAATGTTACAACAGGGGATAAACCTGGAACAGTAGCACCGAATACAGATGATGATACAGAACTCGCTACTGTAGGCCGTAATGTTGAATGCTGCTCAACAACCAGCCTGGACAGCTACATCTGCAGCAACAGCAGCAGGTGAATTAGAGTGCTAATGCTACAAATCAGCTTATTAAAAGCGGGTGACAAAGTTACATTTGAAGCAGATAAGAACATCAAGATTACACAAGATGCTGGTAAATTCCACATTTTGCTACGAAAGACAATCTAACGTTTCGGAAAACGGTTCAGAAAGTAGGTGGCGACCAAGGTCCTAAATTTAGCAACCATCTGTAGCAGGAGATATTAAAGTATCTGGTTCTGATAACACAACGCCAGTAAAAATTACGAATGTAAAAGATGGTGAAATTCTGAAACATCTACAGATGCATAATGGTAGATCAATTCCATAAACTAGCATGATTACATTACAAGGCCAAACAGGAGATGCAGAGAAGTCTTCTACAAGGCTCAGAACTTGGATACAAAAGATGGTATCAAATTCACTGTGAAATCTAGTAATGGCGACTTATTAGAAGTAACAGCAGCGAAGAGAATGTGCAATAACTCCAAAAAACTGGTACGATGCTGCAACAGGAGCCAATGGAATACCAACAGCGAATACAGATGGTGGTAAATTAGCACTCTGACCAATTACGTGACTACTGACAGAAATGGGTTGGAAGCGACTGCAGGTACAGAGGTACTGGTACTATAATTGGTGCTGGTGCTACTGAAGGGTTAATCAAAGCTGGTAATACAGTAACCTTCAAGCTGACGATAATTTATCGATCGAAACAAGATGGTAAAACTTTATTTATTCCTTAAACCCAGCACTAACTGGTTTAGCTGAATTTAAAAGAGGAGATAATAAAGTAAAAAGTACTCCAACTGGTATTACGATTACAAAACCATGTGTGCGAAAGCAGCAGGGTACACCTCAGAAAATACTGTGACATTGACCAAAATGGTTTAAATAACGGTGGCAACCCAATTACGAGATGTAGGTAGCAACCTGGATGGGGCTAAAACGGGTACAAATGCGCCAACCTACACGAAAGCGCTGAAGGGAGTGAACACGATCCGAGCGGCTACTAATTATGCAATCCAAATATTGCAGCCACTGTGAGGCGATGCCTATTTACAAGCTGGTTGGAATTTACAAACATATGGATGAGAGAATAGACTTCATCAAAACCATATGGCACTATTGTTTTGCGGATGGTAACAATTTTAACAGCTGTGGTAGAAACTACAGAGAATAAAAACATCATACTGTGAAATACAATGTTAGCATGGGTAATGGATTAGAAAAATGATGCTAACCAGTGCTATAAAGGTATGTGAATTCTTACAGTAGTAGTAGATGCAGCTGGCGTAAAGTTAATACCGGTACCAATTAATAGTACAACTGGTGATAAACCTGGCACAGTAACACCAGATGCAGGCGATGATACTAAACTCGCTGCAGTAAGTACGGTAGTAAATACTTACAATAGTAGCTGGAACATCTGCAGCAACGGCAGCAGGTGAATTGAGTGCTAATGCTACGGTAAAACGATGGCGTGACAAGTTACATTGGAAGCGAATAAGAACATCAAGTTACACAAGATGGAAGCAAATTCATTGCTACGAAGATCAATGTGTCTTTCAATACGGTACAAATAGGTAGCGTCAGTCCCTAGTTTTAACCAAATCTGATGCAGGAGATATCAAGGTATCTGGCTCTGATGCTGCTCCGGTGAAAATTACAGATGTAAAACCTGGTGACATCTCCTGAAGAAACTCTACAGATACAATTAATGGTAGTCAGCTTCCTTAAATTAGCTTCAAAAATACTGATTTAAAACTAAAGGACAAACAGGAGATGCAGAAAAGTCTTCTACAAGGCTCAAATTTGGATACAAAGATGGTATCAAATTTTCTATTAAATCTAGCGATGGCAAAACATTAGAAGTAGCAGCAGGAGAGAAATTCCATTGCTCCAAAACTGGCAAGATTACAACCAGTACAGATGGGTGCTAACAACAATACAGATGAGTGGTAAATTAGTGACTGCTTGACCAATTAGTGACTGCATTAAAAGAAATGGGCTTGAAAGCTACAGCAGGCCGAACAGTACTGGAACAGTTGATGGTAATACGGAAGGTTAATCAAAGCTGGTAGTAGTGACTTTCAAGCTGGCGATAATTTATCAGTCAGAACAAGATGGTAAAAACTTTATTTATTCCTTAAAGCAGCACTAACTGGTTTAACAAGCGCTGAATTCAAAAGAAGGGAGATAATAAAGTACAAATTACTCCAGCTAGTGATTACCATTTACAAAAACCAAGCGGTCCAACAGCGATACACCTGAAAACACAGTGACATTGAACCAAAATGGTTTAAATAACGGTGGTAACCCGATCGCTAATGTGGTGGGCAGCTTGGATGCGGGCTCAAAACAGTTTACAAATGCCGACAACAAAACGTGAGGCACTGAACGCAGAAAGCAACTAGTTCAGAGTGTAAAATCCAAACAATGCGGCCACTGTAGGCGATGTATTACAAAGCTGGTTGGAATTTACAAAATAACAGGGAGCGAGAGAAGACTTCGTAAAACCATATGACACTGTTAATTTTGCGGATGGTAATGGTACAACAGCTGTGGTAGAAACTACAGAGAACAAAGTATCTACTGAAATACAATGTTAACGTAGGTAATGGATTAGAAAAATGATGCTAACCAAATTACTGTAAACCAGCAGATTCTTCATTAGTTGTAGAGTGCAGCTGGCGTAAAAAGTTAACACCGGTACAATTAACAAAGTGGAAACTGGCGATAAAGCAGGTGCTGTAGAAGCAAATACAGGAGATACTAATAAGATTGCTACGGTGAGGTAATGTTGTAGAAGCTAGTTATACAATGCTGCATTCACCTTGAAAACAAGCGCTACAGCAGAGGAGTACAAGAGTGCAAATGAGTACTGTTCCTGAGACTGGTAGAGCTTATTAAAAGCTGGCAACACAGTAGAATTAGTAGCTGGTAAAAACCTGGGGACGTAAAACATGATACGAATGGTAAAATCACATTTGCTACAAAGACAATGTATCCTTCGAAAACAGTACAACTAGGTGGCGATCGAGGACCTAAATTCAGCAAATCCGCTGATGGAGGTATTACAAGTATCTGGATCGACAATACTGCTCCGGTGAAGAGTGCGAATGTAAAACCTGGGGATATCTCTGAAACGTCTACGGGATGCTATTAACGGTAGCCAATTCCATGGCCTTGCTAAAAATACAATTAAATTAGCAGGTAAAACTGGGACTTAGAGGCTACGAAACAGCAGCACAAGATACAGATAAAAAGGCAGTATCAAATTCATGTGAAATCTAGCAATGGTGACTATTAGAAGTAACAGCAGCTGAAGATACGATTACAATAACTCCAAAAACTGGTACGATTACAACAGGAGCCAATGGAATACCAACAGCGAATACAGATGGTGGTAAATTAGTGACTGCTGACCAATTAGTGACTGCATTGACAGAAATGGGTTGGAAAGCCACAGCAGGCTACAGATGGCACGGGTACTATGATTGGTGCTGAGTGCTGCTGAAGAGTTAATCAAAGCTCGGTAATACAGTAACCTTCAAGGCTGGCGATGAATTTATCGATCGAACAAGATGGTAGCTTTATTTATTCATAAACCCAGCACTAACTGGTTTTTAACAAGCGCTGAATTTAAAGAAGGAGATAATAAAGTAAAATTACTCCAACTGGTAGTGCCATTACAAAACCAGCAGATCCCTTGGCAGTACACCTGAAAAGCACAGTGACAGTGGACCAAAGAATGGTTTTAAATAACGGTGGTAACCCGATCAGCTAATGTAGGTGGCAATTTGGATGATGCTAAAGCAGGTACTGATGCCAACAACAAAACATGATGCACAAATACAACTGAGGCAGGACAACCAAATTATGTGAATACACATGAGATGCAGCCACTGTGGGTGATGTGTACAAGCAGGCTGGAACTTGCAAAAATAATGGTGCAGCGAAAGACTGATCAAACCATATGACACAGTAAACTTTGTGAATGGATTGAACACTACGCTGTAGTATCTACAGTAGATGGCACAACAAGCCATGTAACGTATAACGTAACAGGATTACCTGTGACATACACAACAGCAGATGGTACACCAGTGTCTAAAATTGGAGATAAATTCTACAAAGTAAATGACAAAGGTCAACCAATCGATGAACAAGGTAACCCAAGCACGAAAGTGAACAACAATGGAGAACCTATCGATGGTAATGGCAATGTAATCAACGCAATTGATACAGCGGTAAATCCATTGAAAACATCCTAGGTTAACCAGCACCGGAAGCTAACAAAACTGGCACAACAAGCCCAACAACATTGGATAATGTAACTAGTAAATTAACAAATTACCGTGATCCAGATGTGAATGGTAAAGCACCAGTTCGTAATAACTTGGTAGACTTGTCTAAACCAGAAAATGGTCAACCAAATGTCAGCGACAATACAGTAGCAACTGTGGTGTCACGTACACATGGGTTGGATTGTATCTTCTAATAAAACAACAGATGAGTTGACTAAGGAGTACTCCGATACAGTGAAAAATGCAAATGAGGTGAAATTTGTTGGCGAAGGTACTGCGATCGTATCTGGTAAAACAGATGACAAAGGTGTACGTACAATTACTGTAAAAGTAGATGACCAAACATCTACTAACAACTCGGTAACTCCAATTGTGTATACAAAAGCAGATGGTACACAAGTATATCCTACAAACAAAAAAGATGACCAAGGACATCCAATCTTTAATACAAAAGCGGATGGCAGTGGTGTTGAAGTTCCAGGAACTGATGTAGTAACATCCGTAAACGGCCCTAATGGTACAAAAGGAGATAAGGCACCAACTACATTGAAAAATGTGAAAAACAACATTCCAAATGTAAATGATGGATCCAAAACAATTACAAATCCTGATGGTACAGAAAAAGCCGGCGATGTAGAAAACATCAATAAAGCTCCATTAACAGCAGAAGATGCTGCTAAATTGTCTAACCCTAAAACAGCAGATGGTGCGGCAAATCCTAAGTATATTGGCAACAATGCAGCCACAGTATCTGATGTATTAAATGCAGGTTGGAACTTGCAAAATAATGGCACTGCAAAAGACTTTGTGAAACCATATGATACGGTGAACTTCATCAATGGTCTTGGTACAACGGCTGTGGTGACAACTCGTGAGGATAGCACAACAAGTAGTGACTTTCAACGTAAAAGCAGCCTAATGGCTCTGTGACTGTTGACGAGGATGGTGTAAAAGTAACCACAGGTGAAATGAAACCAGCTGTAGATGCTAATCAGAAAGAAACAGGTGCCATTGTTACACCTGTAGATCCTACGACGGCTAAACAGTTAAAAGATACGTTAGATGCAGCGGTGAAAGAATTAGCGACAGCGAAGGATGCTTTAAAAGCGGCGGAAACTGCGCTAGCAGCGAAGCCTAACGACCCAGCATTACAAAAAGATGTGGAAGATAAAAAAGCACAAGTAGCAGAGAAACAGACACCTGTGAATAACGCTCAAAAAAGCACATGATGAGGCAGGGTTAGAATAAAGTAGCCACTGTACAAAATGTAGCAGAAGCTATCAATAATTCTGGCTTTAACTTAAAAACATCCGCTGACGGTGGAGAAAAAGTTAACGACAGGTAGTAAAAATGATGGTGAGTTAATTAAACCAGGTAATACTGTGGCAAAATGGTGGCAGGTAATAACTTGACTGTGAAACAGGATGAACATGGTAAAATTACATACGCTACGAAAGATGATGTGACTTTCAAAACTGTGGATACTGGCACGTTGAACGTAGGTAGCCCAAATACATACACAGATGGTAAAGGTAATACGTACACGAAAGTGGGCGAGAACTACTACAGACCAGCTGATGTAGTGAATGGCGCTCAAAACCAGATGCAACGCCAGTGGATGTAACAACAACACCTGTGACACCAGTAAGCCCAGTAACGATGAAAACAGAGGCAGCAAAACCAGCTACGAACAATGTAACTGATGCGCAACCATCTTCTGCATTGAATGTGACATCTAAAGATGGCAAACCAACACAAATCACAGGGGTAGGTTCCACGTTGAATACAAATGTGGTTACCACAACTCCAGAAGGCACAACGCCTGAACCAGGTGCAGCACCAGATACAAAACCAAAAAGCTGAGGATGTTCACTTAGTTGACTTAGAAAGGTACTGATGCAGCTCCTGTGAATAAAAAAACGCAGCAGCTACAGTAGGTGATCCCACAAAATATGGGTTGGGTTGTATCTCACGAAAGATGGCAATGGCTACAAAGATGTGGTGAAAAATGCTAACGTAGTGGACTTCAAAGGTGATCAAATGTGCTATTACTGGTAAAACATTGGCTGACGGGACTCGTGAAATTACAGTAGGTATCAAAGAAGGAGAAGTTACAAATAAAGTAACGATAACTGATGCAAATGGTACAAAAACTGATGCAGTTAAAATTGGAGATAATTACTATAAAGTAGATAAAGATGGTAAAACCAGTAGATTCGAGAAAGGTCCAGATGGCAAACCAGCAGGCACTCCATTGAAGGTTGATCCTAAGACTGACAAAGTAACGAATGCAGGCGCAGGCTTTGTAACAGGTAATACAGTGGCGAATGCTATCCAAGACTCTGGTTGGAATGTAGGTATTGGTTCTACTGATAAAGACTTCAGCAAAGATGAAAAAGTGTACGATAAGGTAAATCCAAATGACGATGTGAAATTCTCAAATGGAGCTAACACAAATGTATCTATGGTAACTGTAGATGCTCTTAACGAGGACGGTACTAAGAAAGCAACGACCTATGAGAAAGTTGATATTAACCGAGATCTAAAAATTGACTCTGTAACAACTGGTGGTACAGCTACTGATAAAAATGGTAATAACCTTGTAAAAGTAGGCGATACATTACTACAAAGAAGGCGATGTAACGGTAGTTACAAATCCAGATGGAACTACGACAGTAACACCTAAGGAGAATGCAAAAGCAGTACCTCCTGCTGATGTAATTCCTGCTAAAGATGGAGCTATGATCGTGAAAAATGCTGACGGTAAAGATGTCGTATCTGCTACTGTTGGTAAAGATGGTAATGGTGCATTTGGTATCAATGGCAAGGATGGCAAAAATGGTATCTCTATGACTGCCAAAGATGGACAAGGTACTATCGGTGTGAATGGTAAAGATGGTAAATCTACAACGATTGCAGGGGATACAATTACTATCAAAGATAAAGATAATAATGCTACTAATATCGGCGTGAATACGATTACCTTAGTGGACAAAGCTGGCAACACGACGACGACTACAGCAGATAAGTCTGAAATCAAAGATGCAGCAGGCAACATCAATGCTAACACAGCAACTGGAAATACATTTGAAAGATCCAAATGGTAATACTCACACATCTACGGCAAGTACATCTGAGTTGAAAAGATAAAGATGGTAATACGAATACAAGTACTCCGACAACTAATGTGTTGAAAGATAAACAGTGAGTCACCAACACGTCTGCAGCAACAGGAACTACGTATAAAGATAGGGATGAAAACAAAACTGTGGTGGGACCTAAGGAAATTAATATTTCAGATAAATCCGGAGAAAAACACAGCATCCTTAACGAATAAAGATTTTACTCTTGAATGCAAAAGATCCTAACACTGGTGTAGATAAAACATCCCATGTATCTGGGGATAAGATTTCTTTCACAACCACGGATGAAATGGAAAAAGTAGTGGACAAAGACAGTAAACCGGTGATTGATCCTGCTACTGGAAAACAAAAAGAGAGTAGTGAAAATGGAGAAGGTATTCGATAAAGATGGTAAGCCAGTTATCGACCCTGTACAGGTAAGCAAAAGAGTGGTTAAAAATCCTGGTAACTCTACAGAGTACAATAACGATGGATTGAAAGTCATTCCAAATAGCACGGTAGCTCGTGATGTGAATGGTAACCCTACATTCTTGGACAAAGATGGTAAGCCCAGTTATGAAAGATACAGATGGCAAGTACAAATATGTAGGTCAAGATGGTAAACCTGGTGATAAGTATGATGGAGCTGTAGGAGTCTTGAAACCAAATGTGGTGGATAACACTCGCGTCATCTCCTTCGGTATGGATAAACCAGTATTGGATAAAAATGGTAAACCTGTCACAGGTCCCGATGGCAATCCAGTTATGACAGAAGGTATTTCTGCTGGTATGCAACAAATTCATAATGTAGCGCCAGGTACAAAAGATACTGATGCAGTTAACGTGTCTCAATTACGAGGTACAACGATTAATATTAATAATCGTGTGAATCGTGCTGGGTGCACAAGCAGCTGCCTAGCAGGATTACAGTCTATCAGTACGATCCATTAGAACCAACACAAATTTCTGCTGGTGTGAGGTTACTACCAAGGGGCTAGTGCCTCAGCGCTTGGCATGAACCATTATAAAAATGAATCTACTATGTTCCATGTAGGTGCATCTGTCAATGGAAATATGAATGAAGTGATGGCTAATGCAAGTGTGACTTGGAAGTTTGGTGCTCGTGCTGATGAAACGGCAGTGAAAGATACATTCCGTCAAGGACCTATTAGCTCTGCATATACCTTACAAGATAAAGTATCGCCTTTAGAAGCACAAAATCAAATCCAAAAAGATCGACTGGAAGAGACTAAAAAGCATTAAATGCGAAGCAACAAGAACAATTGCTGAATTGTTTAAACGTTTAAGTGAAAAAGCGTAGGAGTTTATTTCTCCTATGTAGGTCGTCACCCTGTGACGCTATGTAGTCTTGTGACGTTCATAACTAAATAGGAAGGGAAGGCAGGCATACCCTCACAAACGGTATTTCATAATGTTTTGTTCAGGGGCACACCGTGCTCTTTTTGTGTTCTATAATTTGGGTAATAAGGAACGCCATAAAGTCTACTACTCTAGTAATGGTGTTCCTCAGAGAGGATAAATATTGCATTAAGTAAACATTTTGAATAATTATTTTCGTAGCTAAAATGATTTTTGATATTTATATACTATTAAATACCTAAAATTATAAGGGAATACTGCATATAGGCTATATTAGTTTAAACAAATGAATAAAAATAATTACTTTATAAATTTATATTCATAAATGAAGGCTATATGAAAAGATAAATGAGCCTAAATAAATATCCTGTAAAGACTATAGAATCAATGGTTATAAAGGGTTTTCAAATAAAGATTGATTATGTATAGAAATTCAGTTATAATGATATCGAAATATATAGAACTAAATTGATACAATAAATTGATTAGAAATCAAAAGTTTTACGTTTTGTGGATACTTACTTCATGGATAAATATTGCTTTTTACTTATCATACCTTTGGGATACCAAAGGTTTATTTATGAATTATAAACTAGAATTCTACAAGTAGATAATTAAGTGAAATATGCAAGTATCAAAAACGAATAGTAGTTTACAGTTTTATAGTACAGGTAGTACAGAAAAAGGAGAGTTATATGGGTTTTGAACCACGTATACAAGGTAATTTGGAATAAGACAAAGGGATGTTATGTAGTTGTATCAGAATTGGCTAAACGTGCAGGTCGTAACAAAGCGAAGGGCGATTGTAATGTCCACAGCGGCCATGGCTATGGCTGTGACACCAGCGGTCATGAATGTGGGATCAGTAGAGGCATCAGTGTTGATTGGTAATGCTGATGGTACTACTATATCAGCAAATGGGTCGACAGTAAATTCTTGGGGGATTACTATTGGTGGTGGATTACCAACGCTGGTTCGACACTCTGTTCATGTGGGGATGCAACTCTTGAAGAAGGGGAGAAAAATGTAATCATTGGTACCCATGCTACGGCAGGTGTTGATCAAAATTGCTGGTCGACATTTTGCAGAGACAATCCACAGCTATTGGTAGGAAGTGAGTGTCAATCAAGGGCCTCGTGCCTTTGGGGATCGATCTATCGCTATTGGTGCTAATACCATCGCAGAAGGTAATTCCTCTATTGCCATTGGTAATGATGATGTAGATAAAGCTGTTGAAAAACAAATTACGTATACAAACTCTGGAAGGAAAAGAGGTAACAGGCTCTCTTGGTAGTGCTTACACTGACTTAACTGGTAGAAAACCTTCTTTATGATGGAGGTCGAGTATGCAGATACTAGATCGCGGTGAAGCGGCTATTGCTATTGGTGTCAAGGCAGAGGCCAAAGATATTTCAGTAGCCCTAGGTACAGGTGCTAAGGCTAAGGTTGTCAATGCGGTCGCTATTGGTACAGGTGCTGAGGCGACACTAGATAACTCGGTAGCTGTTGGTGGTGGTGCTTTAGTCGATAAAGACTCACAGTACAAAACAAACATCTACGAATATAAACGGTATTACCCTATACGTGGGCAGGTGGAGGTAAGACTAACCCTGGTGACGTAGTTTCTTTTGGTAAAGCCAGAGTTTGAACGTCAACTGAAAAATGTTGCTGCTGGGGCCATCTCAGCTACCTCTCACAGATGCTATCAATGGATCTCAATCCATAGTATTGTGAGAAAAATTACTGCAAATTCCACACTTCAGTTATGCTGGGTGATGATGCGTCTACTGAAAAATGTGACAGCTGGTAGTGCGGACAGAAATGACCAGAGATGCGGAAGGGCAAAACAAGTTGTACAATGCACAACATGGCCAGTCTAAATTACTTGGTGGTGCTGATAAACTCAAATTATCAGACAATAATATTAGCGTAACTATACAAATGGCAATACACTACTTTCAAGTTAGCAAAAAGAATTAACTAGCTTAACAAGTGCTGAGTTCAAAAGATGCTAACAATAATGTGGTGAATATTACACCAACAGGGTGTCTGTAGCAAAGCCAGGCGCTACTCTCGAGATACTACCGTTACATTGGGACAAAATGGACTCAATAATGGTGGCAATGCAATTACAAATGTAACGAGTAGTCTTGAGGAACCTTACAGAGGCAGGTAAGACTGAGTTACGTGATTGTAGCGAAACCAGCAGTGACCGATAGTGACAGCAAGCTACTGTGGGTGATTTACATAATCATGGGGTTGGGTTGTATCTTTCCACATAAAACAACAGGTGCAGATGGAACAGCTACTGATACAGCGTACTCTGCAACAGTTAAAAATGCTAACGAAGTGAAATTCGTAGGTAAAGATGGTGCTATTGTTTTCTGGTACTACAGATGCTGCTACAGGTGTTCGTACAATCACAGTAGGATTAGATAAAAAGCAATGTCTGGGGCTGGCGATTCTGGCTCTCCAGTGGCATATACAAAAGCAGATGGTACAAAAGTATATCCAGTGAAAGCTGAGAATGGTTCTGTTACATACCACATACGCCAAATGGAGAAGGTCCAAATGATGCAGTTGTTCCAGGAACAAGAGGTAATTACTTCTGTAAATGGTCTGATGGTGCCACCTTTCAACACCAGCTACATTAACAAATGTAGCAGGTAATCTAGTAGGTGCTAAAACAGGTACTGATGCTCCAACTACGGAGCAGGTAGCGCCAACAGTGGGTAAAAGTGCTAATGAAGTAAATCCAAATAACGCAGCCACAGTAGGTGATGTACTGAACGCAGGTTGGAATTTACAAAATAATAACGAAGCTAAAAGATTTCGTAAAAGCATATGATACGATGAATTTTTGTCAATGGTGATGGTACAACAGCTGTAGTAGGAAAACGACAGATAATAAAGTATCTACTATCAAAATATAATGTAAATACTGGAAATGGTTTTACAAAAAGATGCTGACGGTAACACATACTTCTGTAAAACCAGCGAATAAAATCTTTAAGTAACAAGCTGGCGTTGCAGTTAAAAGCCGATCGGTCTTTAGAAGCAATGATGCTGGCTTAAAAGTTAAAACTGATGGTAGCAACGATTACTGCAGATGATAATGGTCTTACTATTAATACGGGTACAGTGAATGCTGTTGGAGTCAGGGTGATAAAGGTGTCGTGGAAGTGCCAACTGCTGATGCAGAGACAATCGCTACAGTAGATACAGTTGCTAAGGCTGTGAATAGCGCTTCTTTCACATTGAAAGCAGTGCGACTACAGATGGTACACAGAAAGTGCAGATAGCGCTGTAAATGAAAACGGTGAAGCAAATTAAAGCGGGCAGCACTGTAGAGTTAATGGCGGGTAAAAATCTGAATGTAAAACACTGACACAAATGGTAAAATTACGCTTTGCTACAAAAAGATGAAGTAGCTAATACAGTGCAAATAGGTGGTAGTGAAGGTCCTAAACTTACAAAAACTGATTCTGGAGATCTTTGACTATCCGATAAAGATGGTACCAAAACCAGTTGCTGTTACAAATGTAAAATCTAACCTTCCTGAAACAAAAGAATGGTGCTCCCAGCAGGAGGCGACAAGCACCAGCCAGTACCAACATTAGGACACGGAAGCTGACCAAGTGAACGCAAATAATGTAAGTCACTGTAGGGACGTATTAAAATGCAGGTTGGATGTACAAGAAAAATGGAACAGCGAAAGACTTTAGCGATATGACACTGTAAATTTCATTAATGGTGCGAATACGACAGCTGTGGTAACAACATCTGAAGATAGGCTACAACGTGAGAGGTAACGTATAACGTAACAGGACTTCCGTATCCTACACAACGGAAGATGGAAAGACCAGTATCTAAAGTGGGTGACAAATTCTACAAAGTAATGAACAAGGTCAACCAATTAGTGAGCAGGAAAATACCAGTAGGTACTAATAATGCTGAAGGTAAATTGGTAGATGCAGATAACAATGTAATTGAACAATCGATCCAGCAGCTACCTCCATTGAAAAAACGGCTTTAGTAAATCCAACACCAGCAGCAGATAAAACAGGTCAACAGAGCCCAACACAATTAACAAATGTAGAAGGTAACTTGGAGGTGCTAAAACAGGTACAAATGCACCAACTTCTGCACACTGCTGCTACAGACTACAACAGATGCTACTGACAGCAAATTATGTGAATACACATAATGCAGCGACAGTGATGACGTGTGCAAACAGGTTGGAACTTGCAAAATAACGTGAAGCTAAAGATTTTGTAAAACCATTTGACAAAGTAAACTTTGTGAACGGTGGTAATACAACTGCTGTGGTAACAACAAATGCAGAAGGCACTGTAAGTAATGTATCCTTCAATGTAACAGGATTACCTGTATCTTACACAACTGAAGATGGAAAAACCAGTATCTAAAGTGGGTGACAAAATTCTACAAAGTAAATGAACAAAGGTCAGCCAATTGCTGAAGCAGGAAAACCTGCAGTAGGTACTAATGCTGAAGGAAGTGGTAGATACAGACAACAATGTAATCGAACCAGTCGTACAACAGCAGCTCCATTGAAAACAGCTTTAGTAAATCAACACCGGCAGCAGATAAAACAGGTACAACAAGCCCAAGCGGCATTGAATAATGTAACATCTGGATTGAATAAAACTATGGTGATCGAGTGAGATGGTAAACCAGTAGAAGGTACAACATCTGCCAGTACAGGATTAATCGATTTATCTACACCAGCAGATGGTGCGGCACCAAAAGTAAGCGACAACACAGCGGCGACAGTAGGTGATTTACGTAACATGGGCTGGATTGTATCCGCTGATAAAACAACAGGTGATTTAGATAAGGCATGTTCTGCAACAGTGAAAAATGCGAGACGAGTAAATTCGTGAGGCACAGGTACAGCGATCAAGTATCTGGAAACCAAAGACGGTGTGCGTACAATCACTGTTAATGTAGATGACCAAGTATCTGCTAATAACGCAAAAACACCAGATTGTACTATACAAAAAGCAGATGGTACAAAAGTATATCCAATTAAAGAAGTGAAAACAGTGTGCTGTTACTATCATACAACTCCAGATGGAAAAGGTGATAATGATCGAGAAGTTCCAGGCACAGAGGTAATTACATCTGTCAACAGTCCTGATGGCACAACAACACCAGCCACATTAGCCAATGTAGCAGGCAACTTGGATGGCGCTAAAAGATACAACAGCACCAAAAGCAGAAACAGCTGCACCAAAACACAACAAATAAAGATGGTCGATAAATATATCAACCCTAACAATGCAGCCACTGTAGGTGACGTATTAAAATGCAGGTTGGAATGTACGCAGAAAATGGAACAGCGAAAGACTTCGTAAAACCATATGACAAAGTAAACTTTGTGAACGGTGGTAATACAACTGCTGTGGTAACAACAAATGCAGAAGGCACTGTAAGTAATGTATCCTTCAATGTAACAGGATTACCTGTATCTTACACACAACTGAAGATGGAAAACCAGTATCTAAAGTGGGTGACAAATTCTGCAAGTAAATGAACAAGGTCAACCAATTAGTGAAGCAGGAAAACCTGCAGTAGGTACTAATGCTGAAGATAAGTGGTGGATGCAGATAACAACGTAATTGAACAATCGATCCAGCAGCTACTCCGCTGAAAACGACTTTAGTAAATCCAGCACCAGCAGCAGATAAAACAGGTACAACAAGCCCAACACAATTAACAAATGTAGAAGGTAACTTGGAGGTGCTAAAGACAATTACAAATGCCAACTCACTGCTACTACAGACACAACAGATGCACACAACCAAATTATGTGAATACACATAATGCAGCGACAGTGAGTGACGTATTACAAGCAGGTTGGGACTTGCAAAAATAACGGTGAAGCTAAAGATTTTGTAAAACCATGTGACAAAAGTAAACTTTGTAGAACGGCGGTACCACAACTGCTGTCGTGCATGCTATCTGACAGAAGGCACTGTAAGTAATGTCCTTCAATGTAACAGGATTACCTGTATCTTACGCAAAGCTGAAGATGGAAAACCAGTATCTGAAGTGGGTGACAAATTCTACAAAGTAAATGAACAAGGTCAACCAATTGCGAAGCAGGAAAACCTGCAGTAGGTACTAATGCTGAAGGAAATTGGTAGATGCAGATAACAGTAGCAAATCGAGACAATCGATACACAGCACTCCATTGAAACAACTTTAGTAAATCAACACCAGCAGCAGATAAAACAAATGGTAACAAAGCCCAACGGCATTAAATAATGTCCATCTGGATTGAATAAATATGGCGATCAAGTAGATGGTAAACCAGTAGAAGGTACAACACCTGCCAATACAGGATTAATCGATTTATCTACACCAGCAGATGGTGCGGCACCAAAAGTAGCGACAACTAGCAGCGACATGGGTGATTTACGTAGTATGGGTTGGATTGATCCTCTAACAAAACAACAGGTGATTTACATGCATATTCCGCAACAGTGAAAAACGCTAACGATTGAAATTCGGAAGCACAGGTACAGCGATTGTATCTGGTAAAACAGATGAGAATGGTGTACGCTACAATCACTGTTAATGTGAATGACCAAGTATCTGCTAATACTGCACAAACTCCTGTTGTGTATACAGATAAAGAAGGTAAACAAGTATATCAATTAAAAGATGAACAAGGTATATACCTACCACAACTCAAATGGAAAAGGCGAAGGAGACAAAACAGTACCTAATGATGAAGTAAATACTTCTGTAGAATGGACCTAAAGATCTCACAACAGGTGAAGTTCGTCAGCATCTTTAAGTAATGTTAAGGGAACAATCTTCCAGCAGTGAATGATGGAGATGAAAAAGTTACCAATGCAGATGGAACAGAAAAAGAAATCAGGTGATGTAGGGTAATATCAATAAAGCTCCATTAACGGCAGCAGAAGCAGCGGACTTGTTGAACCCTACAAAGATGGACAACCAAATCCTAAGTATGCTGGTAACAATGCAACTACAGTATCTGATGTATTAAATGCGGGTTTCAGATGTACAAAAGAAAATGGAATAGCAAAAGACTCGTAAAAACCATACGATACTGTAAACCTCATTAATGGTGCAAATACGGCAGCTGTGGTAACAACATCTGAAGATGGCACGACAAGTAAAGTAACATACAATGTAATAGGATTACCTGTATCTGCCACAACTGAGAATGGAAAACCAGTATCTAAAGTAGGCGATAAAATTCTACAAGTGAACGAAGGTCAACCCTCACAGAAAGATGGAACTCAGCAGCAAGGTACAGATAAAGATGGTAATCCAATTACAACGGGATGGTACGTAATCAGCAATGATCAACAGGTGAGCTCCATTGAAAACTGCCTTGAAATCAATCGCACCTGATGCAAACAACTACGCCCAACACAATTGGGTAATGCAGCAAATGGTTGAATACTCAAACCAACAAACGATGTAAAACAAACGCATGATGAGTAAATGGTATAACGCAACTGATGTAGAACCTAATAGTGAAGTCGACACGAAGCCAGAAACCGGTAACAAGCCCACTGTCAAAAATGCAGCAGGAGATGTCCTTGAAAAAGGTAAAGATGGTAGACTGGTACAAAGCTAATGATCTGAAAAATGGCGAACCTAAACCTAATGTTGATGCACAAAACTCGGTGGTAAAACCAGAAAATGCTGAAAAAGCTGGTCTTAGTAAACTTTGAAGGTTCTAATCTAATAATGCAGTCAGTAGGCAGATTACTAAAATCTTGGATTTATCGTATCTGCCGCAGATAATGGTTATACTGAGCAAATGCGTAATGCAAATAAAGTAGAATTCAAAGGTTCTAACGGCGTTTCCGTTACAGGTAAAACATTAGAAGATGGTGCTCGTGAAATTACAGTAGCCTTAAAGAAGGGGCGTGTAACAAATGATGTAATCGTTGCGAATGCAGATGGTGAGTGAAACCACCCATGGTGTTCGTGGTGAAGATGGAAGAAATTTATGCAAAAGATGCAGAAAACTGGTAAAGCTACGAGACAGAAGTCAAGTAGCTCCTACAGATACTGTAACGAATGATGGTAATGCGTATGTAACTGGTAACTCTAGATGACAGCTATCCAAAAAGCTGGCTGGAACATGGTATTGGTTCCACTACGAAAGAATTTAGTACAGAGGAAAAGATATATGAAAAAGTTAACCTAGCGACAAAGTAAAAAATATGTACATGGGGATAACACAACAGTATCCATGGCAGTGGATGAAGCAAAAGATAGAGATGGTACAAAAGTAACAACTACTTATGTAAAGTAGACGTGAAACGTGATCTTGAGATTGACAGCATCACAACAGGTGGTCCAGCAAAAAGATACAGATGGCAGTTCGCTTGCAAGAAATCAATGGCGAATACTATCCAGCAAATGCTGTGAAAAAGATGGTAGTATATCCAGCAGGGTACTGTATTTATCGATGATACAGCATACCCAGCAGGTTCTGTAAAAAGACCCTAGCACAAATGAAGTTGTAAAAATGGTCAACCAGTTGCAGAAGTACAACCATTAACAGCAACACCAAAAGATAAAGTAGCAGATGGCAAAGATGGTTGCTATGACTAGTGAAAAGATGCAAAAAGGTAAAGAGGAGTGTGTCCGCCACTGCAAAAAGATGGCAAAGGCGTATTGACGTTAAATAATGTGGGTACAGATAAAGATGGTAAAAGATGCTTCTACAGTTAACATTTCTACTGGAAAAAGCTCCAACTGATTTAGGAATACTCCAAAAGATGGATCAGAAGCGCCAACTATGGATCGTATCAATACACTGATGCCACAGGTACATCTTATAACGTAGCGACTATGAATGACGGCCTTCGTTTTGTAGGTGATGACGATAAAGCTATCGACAAAAACATTGAACTCTACATTGACATTAACTGGTGGCAATCGTGAAGCTAGCAGGCAAAATGGCCAGTGTAGAAGAAGCAACAACAACTGCAATATTGGTGTGTTCAACAAAGATGGTAAATTATCTATCCAATTAGCAAAAGACCTGATAAATTGAACAGTGCTAACTTTGAAAAGTAAAACTGACAAAGCTGGTAACCCATTAACAATGGTTGATGGTAAGTACTATAGCCCTAGCGATTTAGAAAATGGCAAGCCAAAAGTAGATGCAAAACCAGTAGATGCAAAAGATGTCTCAAGCTGATCTACATCTCAATTGACTGGCGCAGGGTTGAATTTCAACACACCAGCACCCTAAAGATGAAAATGGCAACCCATTAGTATTGGTTGATGGCAAGTACCATAAAGCTGATAACCCAGAAAATGGAAAACCAAAAAGCAGAGGCAAAACCAGAAGCTGTGAAACCTGCTCAATCTACAGCAATCACTCCTGATGGCTTGGCAATTACTCCAGATACAGCAAAAGTAGTAGACCCTAAAACAGGTGGAAGTGACTGTGGATCCCATCAAAAAGTAGTATCCTTCAGAGCTCCATCTATGGTAACAGATCCAGCTACAGGTAAAGCGGTAATCGATCCTAAAAACAGGAGAGCCTGTGATGAAATCTCAGGCATTTCTGCAGGCGGACAAGTGATGTCTAATGTGGCACCAGGTGTTCTTGATACAGATGCAGTTAACGTATCTCAATTAAAAAGGTGTGGCTCACAACATCAACATGCGTATGAATCGTATGGGTGCACAAGCAGCAGCAATGGCAAGCTTACAAAGCATTCAATACGATCCATTGGAGCCAACTCAAATTTCCGCAGGTGTAGGTCATTACAAAAGGAGCTAGCGCATTGGCAGTAGGTGTAAAACCACTTCAAAAATGAATCTACTATGTTCCATATGGGTGCATCCTTAAATGGACATGGCGATGAAAGTATGATCAATGCAAGCGTAACTTGGAAATTTGGTGGACGAGCTGATGAAACAGCTGTGAAAGATACGTTCCGTCAAGGACCTATTAGTGCTTCTTACACGTTACAAGATAAAGTAAGTGCTTTAGAAGAGCAAAAACCAAGTTCTTAAAGAACAAGTGGCAGAATTATTTAGACGTTTAAATGAAAAAGGCGTAAAGGTATTAATTAGATTTACCCTATAGATATCTTATGAAGATGGACGCTAAGTTTCTGTAACATGAGGAAGAGAATCTGACTCTCGAGTAAGAGAGTTCAGATTCTTTTTCTATTTTATGAATAGATAGAGTGGGGCATTATCAGTTAATATAAACGAATTGAATAGTTTTTGATTTAGTGATAATAATCAGACTTCGTAGCATACAATAAACTATTTTTAAATAGAATAAAAATCCAAAATAGTAGTTGATATATGATAATTATGAATAAATATAACAGCAGAAAAAAAGGCATATATACATTCATGAAGAATACGTGAAGAGTTCGTTACCATCATAAAAAGGATAGCAAGTTGTCAATAAAATCAAATGGGCACTGAAAAGGATGAGGGAGAATAGGTTGATAATGTATAGAAATTCATGTATAATAATATCAGAAATAAACTGAACTAGAATGATACAACATATTATCTACTAAATATATCTACACAGTAACAGAAGGAGTATCCTAGTTCGAATATAAATATTGCTTTCCACTTTATACCTTTGGGAACCCAAGGGTTTATTTGTAGATTAAGACATGATCCACCACATAGAAGATAAGTGAAACGGATAGAAATGATAGTATTTAGAGGTAGCAGTACAAGTAGTACACAGAAGGAGATGTATATATGGGTTTTAAATCATGTATATAAGGTAATTTGGAATAAGACTAAGGGTTGCTATGTAGTCGTATCAGAGATTGCAAAGCGAGTAGGTCGTAATAAAGTAAAAAGCAGCAGTTGTACAAACAGGTACAGTGGCTACTGTTTTGGCTGTTACAGCATTGACAGGTTCTGTAGCACAAGCAGCGTTGAGACGATCCTGGTACAGGAAATGGTATTGTAGCGTGGGGTGCAGAATCTAAAGCGAATGGTAATGACTCTGTGGCATTGGTAGGGACCTACTGCAAAATGGTAACTCATTCTGTAGCAATCGGTTCTTCTACTGTGGCAGGAAACATTAATGCTGTAGCCATGGGTAATCAGCTAGTGCGACAGGGGATAATGCAACCGCATTAGGGTCGAGCAGCAAAAAGCAGAAAAGAAACGATACTGTAGCAGTAGGTAACGAAGCAAAAGCTAGCGCTGAGAATGCAACAGCAGTGGGTAGAGCGGCAAAAGCAACACAAAATAATACTGTAGCGGTGGGCAATACAGCAGAGGCTACGGCATCTGATGCAGTAGCAATCGGTAAAGAAGCAAAAGCAACGCAAGCTCGTTCTATTGCGGTTGGTTTAAATGCGATTGCTAGGGATGGCGATGATACGATTGCTATTGGTACAAGAGCAGATGCGAAAAAGGAAAAATCAATTGCCATTGGTTATGAAGCAGGTGCTGCAGATGAAAATAGTATGGCTTTAGGAAACGGTGCATGGGCAAAAGCGGGTGATAGTACAGCAATTGGTAGAAAGAGTACAGCGCACAGTAATGGAGCCATAGCATTTGGACCAGAGGCGAATGCTAATTCAGGGAATTCCTTGGCATCCGGTAAAAGAAGTCAGCTTTTAATGATAATGCAGTTGCTATTGGTCTTAATACAGAAGCAAGAGGTAATGGTTCTGTTGTTATGAGTGTCAATGCAAAGTCAAATAATGACGCGGAAGGTACCGTTGTTATTGGCCGAGATGCATTTAGTGAAGGCTCTGGTAATGGATATCGTCCTAATACGGTTATAGGTCGTGGTGCGTATACAGCATTTGGTCAAAATGCTGACTACCGTTTAAAACGCTTCTACAGCAATTGGTTTCCAAGCTGGTGCGGGTGTGATTAGAGAATCAAATGACAATCGAAAACTAGTGAACAATAACACAAATGCAGATGATAATGCAACGGTCCTTGTTAAAGCAGGCTACGCGTTAGATAGGAATGCTCCTGCAGATACTAAAGCGGCAGTGCAAACAGGTGCCGTTCATAACGGTTTAGTGTTTTATCGTCAAAACCATATTAATGAGGGTACTGCGATTGGTGTAGAATCCCGTGCCGTAGGTGACCAATCTATCGCAATTGGTGGACAAGTAGTAGCCGGTGATGGTGTGGTTGCCTTGGGCGGTAACGATACAGATGCATTGCGTGATAATAAATACCAAGTGGTAACAGACAATGCGGTACGTAACACAAATGTGGGTACAATAGATGATTATAACTTGGCCTATACTGAAAGTGAAAGAACTGTAGCGGGACAGTACGAAAAACTAGTTGGTCGTGGTATGCCTACCGCCTATAAATCTACGTATGGTCAATCAGCGATCCGTAGTTATCGGTATGGAAGCCCACTCTACAACAGCTTTGGGTGTAGCGATTGGTACTAACTCTGTAGTGCGTATGGGTGCCTTCGGTGCCACAGCTATTGGTTCTGGTTCTACAGTACAGCCAAATGCAGAAGCTGCGGTAGCGATTGGTATGGGTTCTGTAGCAAATGGTGCCTATGCTTTAGCAGCAGGTACTGCTTCTTGGGCAGAATTAGGCGATATTGCTATGGGTTACAAAGCGAAAGCTAGCGGTAAACAAGGTGCCATTGCAATTGGTCAATCTACGAATGCAAAAGGTGATTCCTCTGTTATGATCGGTGGTGCCAATATTTCTAATGCAGCTGACCAAGCTACTACCTATGATGCAGAAAAGAAAAATGCAGATGGCTCTCGTATGACGTATACAAAAATGTAACAGAGCTGTATCAATGGACAAGATGTAACTCGTAAAATATACCCTATGTATCTACGGAGAAAAAGCGGTAAAAATTTCTGATGCTTATGCTGAATTGACTGGCAAAACAATGAATACATCAGAATTAGATTACAATAGAGATGAGAACAAGAATGGACATGCTTCTACATCCGTGAGTGTACACTCCTTAGCCAAAGGTGATTTAGCATCTGCTTATGGTGCAAGCTCTCGTCGTCTGCTATTGGTTCCTTAGCATTAGGTACTGGTGCGAGTGCAGATAAACAAAATGCAGTAGCCATTGGTACAGGGTCTACTACAGATTTGACAGGTACTCGTCAATTAGATGCTAGTTATGATAAAGATGGGAAATGGGTAGCCAGTGATTCTCCAGATGCGGTGTATACTTTCAAATGGGCTGGCGGTTTAAATACATCTGAAGGTGACGTAGTATCCTTCGGTTCCTCCGGAGCAGAACGTCAATTGAAAAAATGTAGCAGCTGGTCGAATTGCAGAAGATTCTACAGATGCTATCAATGGTTCCCAGGTGAATGCAGTTATTGAAAAATTTATTGCAGAAGGTGTAAAAATACTTCTCGTTAACTCTACGGTAGAACCAAATAGACAAAAATAAAGGTGCTACAGGTACGGATGCGATTGCCATCGGACCAAGTGCCTCTGCTACACAAACAAATGCATTGGCAACAGGTACGAACGCAACTGCAACAGGTGAAAGTGCGACTGCCTACGGTACAGGCACAAAAGCATCTGAAACAGGTGCGGTAGCCATCGGTTCTACGATTACAAAACCAGATGCAACAAAAGCAAGCACAGAAGCGACAGGGTGCTAATGCAACAGCTTTCTAGGCGCTGGCGCACAAGCAACTGCCTTAGATAGTACGGCAGTAGGTGCACTCGGAGGCAAAAAGCACAAGAAGCGATTGCCATGGTTCTAAAGCTAAATCTGAAAGCGTAGCAGGCGTTGCTATCGGTCAAAAATGCACAAGTGAGGAGCAGCAGCGACACAAGGCTTAGCATTAGGTCAAAATGCAGCAGTAAGGTACAGTAGGTGGCGTTGCCCTAGGTACTGGTTCTGTAGCATCCGTTGCAAGTGGTGTATCTGGCATCGGCGTAGATGGTGAAGCAGAAGGTACTGCTCGTGTTAATACGTATGCGAAGTTACATGACAATGCAGATAATTCCTTAACATCTGGTCAAGGTGCTGTGGCGATTGGCGGTACTAGCAACAACACACCGTTCACACGTCAAATTACAGGCCTAGCAGCAGGGTACAAAACGACACTGATGCGGTAAACGTAGCTCAATTAAAATCTGTAAACTTAGCTTTCAAAGGCAACACGGGTACAGGGTGACGTACGTCTACACGATCAACGTTTAACAGTAGAAAGTGATAATACAGATTTATTAACAGTTGAGGCAAGTGATAAAAATTAACATTAAAACCAAAAACAACTGCTTTTAACAGTAGATTCTACAGCAGGTAGTACTACATTAGGTAAAGTGACAGTTCCTACAACGAATGCCTTAGTGACAGCACAAGATGTGGCAAATGCGATCAATGCAGCTCATTGGAATGTAGCAACAGCAGCGGATACAACAGCCGTAGGAGCAAAAACATACTGGTGCAGATACAGCGGCAGTACACGCTGGTGAAACAGTGAAATTTATCGCCGGTGAGCATGTAACAATTCATCAAGATGGACGTAATATTACCGTATCCATGAAGGATGCTGAACTAATATCATGGTAAAAAGACCAAATTGCAGCCTCTTTTGAAGATGGAAATAATACTGCATTTACAGTAAACCCTGATACTGGTAAATTCCGTTATGATGTGAGCTCAACACCTACGTATACAACGATTACAGCTGGTAAAAACAACGGTGAAAGATGGGGCTGTATCTAACCTAAAACGATCATTTACCAAAATCTGACGATCCAAGTGTAGCAAAAACCTAATATCACTTCTGAAGGTGGTACAGAAGCAGCGACTGTTAATGATGTATTAAACGCAGGCTGGAATTTGCAAAAATAATGGGGAAGCTCGTGATTTTGTAAAACCATATGATACAGTGAATTTTGTTAATGGCGCTAATACAACGGCAGTGGTAACAACAACAGACGGTACAACAAGTGAGTTACTTTACAATGTAACAGGCTTACCTGTATCTTACACAACAGCAGATGGTACACCAGTATTCTAAAGTAGGGGATACGTACTACACAGTAGATGAAAAAAGGTAACCCGGTAAATCCAGTAGATACAACCAAATCCATTAAAAATCCAATTTGAGTAAATCCAAATGTAACAAATACAACAACAGCACCAAATACAACTACAACAACACCGACACAATTAGGTAATGTAGCAAATGGCGCTGTAACACATAACTTATTGAGTGAAGATGGTAAAGAATTAGCGTTAGCAAAAAGATGGTAATACTACGAAGCAACAAAAGTAAATCCAGATGGAACACCTATGACAGGTGTTACTCAAGCGGATGCTAAAAACACCAGTGGTACTTTGCTAATGATGGAAAAATGGTATCCTAAAACTCAAGTCAACGATCGTGGCGATGTAATTGATAAGAATACAGCAACACCAGTGATTCCTCCTAGCATTGCATCAGCACCAACAGCAGGATTGATTGACTTTGGTAAATCTAATCCAAATAATGCAGCTACAGTAGGTGATTTACAAAAATATGGGCTGGGTAGTTTCTGCTTCTACAGGCGGTTATCTAGACCAAGTTCGTAATGCAAACCAAGTAGATTTTGTTGGTAAAAAATGGTGTTACAGTAACTGGAGAAACAAAAAATGGTATTCGTACAATTACTGTAGAAACAGCAGAAGAAGCAGTTGTTTTCAAAGGTCCAGATGGATCTCCTTTAATCAAAACTGATAAAGGGTATTTCCCTGCAGATAGTGTAAAAATTGATGGCAACTATTATCCAGCAAACACAACTAAAGATCCTGTAACAGGTAATATTGTGAACAATGGTAATATTGCAACACCTCTTACACCGGTAAATAGTGCTGATATTGTGACATCTATGAATAGTTCTACCAAAAACATTGAACAATGTGAAAAAATACATTGCCAAATGTAAATGATGAGACAAAAACGATTACAACTCCTGATGGTCAAGAACAACCAAATGCAGGTGATGTATCCAATATCAATAGAGCTCCATTAACAGCAGCACAAGCCGCTGAATTGTCCAATCAAAAAACAGCTGATGGACAACCAAACCCCTAACTACAAAGGAAGCAATGCAGCTACTGTATCCGATGTATTAAATGCAGGTTGGAATTTAGAAACAAATGGTAAAGCCCTAGATTTTTGTAAAACCATATGATACTGTGAACTTTGCAGATGGTGGTAATACAACTATCGTAAGTTCTACAGATGGTACAACAAGCAAAATCCAAGTGAATGTCACTGGCTTACCAGTATCTAATACGGTGACAGATGCACAAGGTAATCAAGTACCTGTGACAAAAGTAGGTAATACATACTTCCCTGTGAAAGCAGATGGTACACCAGATATTAAACGTGATGGAGAGGGTAATCCAACCAATGGATATACAGTTGCTGATGATGGCAATATTTATCCATCTAATCAAATAGATTTCATTGAGCAACCAGATGGTAGCAAAACAGTCACACCGCGTGCAGGTGTTAATCCAACGACAATTAATACAAACTTAGCAAATCCAAATGTTCCTAATGGGGATCCTAATACAGGTGTCAATACACCAACACCATTGGGTAATGTGGCAAATGGTGCTAATACATATAATCCTATTTCTACAACAGGAACGCCATTGAAACAAGCAAAAGATGGTAAATGGTATGATGCAACAAAAGTAGATGATCGAGGTAATACAACGCCGGATGCAGCAGCTTTTTGAAGGCACACCAGCTGTATTAGCAAATGATGGTAAATGGTATCCATCGAATCAAGTGGATGCGAAAGGCACACCGAAAAGCGGATGCACAACCAATTACAAATCCATTAAAAAAATCAAGCGTTAAATAATGGTTTAATTAACTTTGCAAACTCTAATCCAAATCATGCGGCTACAGTAGGGGGATCACAAAAATATGGGCTGGATTGTAGGGTGCACCTGGTAATAACTACGCGATCAGTTCGTAATGCGAACCAAGTTAACTTTGTAGGGTAAAAATTTAGCTACTGTGACTGGTGAAACAGACGGCAATGGTATCCGACAGATTACTGTGGATGTACATGCTCAAAAAGTAGTAGAAACAGCGCATACTCAGTAGTATATACAGATAGCAAAGGCACTAAATTAACAAAACTTGATAATGGTAAGTTCTACGATGCTGCGGAAGCTAAAATATTAGGTGATAAAGTTACTGAAATTGATGGTAAATTATATCCGGCAGATGCTGTTACAATTGATGGTAAGTATATCCAGCAGGATCTGTAAAAATGGAAATACTATCACAACGCCTGGTGGTGAAGTGGTAAATGAGATAAAAGGTGTGGAACCGGTGACAGATGCTAAAGCATCTATGAACAATACAGAGGGAAGCACTACAAATCCATTCCCATTAGCCAATGTAGGTTCTAACTTGAAACAAGTGGTTGACTCAACAGAAAACACTCCAGGTCAAGTAAACGATAAAGATGGTGAAACAAAAAGTTGGTGACAAAACTAACACAGCACCATATACAGCAAAAGATGCTGCTAACTTGGTTCAAAAGTATGAGCTAAATGAAGATGGCACTGTAAAAACAGAAAAAGTACCAGTGATTGATCTAAAACAGAAATCTAAAAACTTGATGAAACAGGGCAACCAGTTCTAGAAGATAAAAAGTACTTAACCCTAACTACATTGGTAACAATGCAGCTACAGTATCCGATGTATTGAATACTGGTTGGAATTTACAAAATAATGGGGAAGCTCGTGACTTTGTTAAACCATATGACACTGTTAACTTTGTAAATGAATGCTAACACAACGGCAGTGGTCACTACTTTGAAGATGAGTACTACAAGTAAAGTGACTTTCAACGTTACAGGTTTACCAGTAGCGTATACTGATGCAGATGGTAATAAAGTAGCTAAAATTGGCGATAAATACCATAAAAGTAAAACGATAAAGGTCAGCCATTAGATGAACAAGGACAACCAAGTACGAAAGTAAATGATAGAAAAGGTATTCCTGTAAAATGCTGATGGACAAGAAATTCCATCTGTGAATGTGGCGAATACGTCCTTAGTAAACCCTACACCACAAAATGGTAAAAACAAGCACAACAAGCCCAACAGCGTTGAAAAATGTAACAAGTATTCGTCTAATTACACAGAACCAGTGAAAAATGCATTGCGTAATTTAGATAATGAGAATGTATCTAATAACACAGCAGCTACTGTAGGTGATCTACGTAATATGGGTTGGATTGTATCCTCCGATAAGAAAACTGGTGAATTAGATAAGGCATATTCTGAAAGCAGTAAAAAATGCTAACGAAGTGAAATTTGTAGCACTGGTGCAGCGGTTGTATCAGGTAAAACAGCAGATGATGGTGTACGTACAATCACTGTAAGTGTAGATAATCAAGTAGCCACAAATAACTCTAGTAACTCCAGTAGTGTACACAAAAAGCAGATGGTACACAAGTATATCCTACAAACCAAAAAGATGACCAAGGTCGTCCAATCTTCAATACAAAAGCGGATGGCACTGGTGAACCAGTTCAAAATGGAGATGTTGTAACATCCGTGAACGGACCTAACAGTACAAAAGGTGAAAAATGCACCAACTGCATTGAAAAATGTGAAAAACAACATTCCAACTGTAAACGATGGAACACAAGAAATTACAAACCCAGATGGCACTGTGGTTGCAAAAACTCCAGATCGAGCGAATATCAACAAAGCTCCGTTAACAGCAGCGAAAAGCTGAGCTGAATTGTCTAACCTAAAACTGCAGACGGTGCGGCAAATCCTAACTACATTGGCAACAATGCAGCGACAGTATCTGACGTATTGAATGCTGGTTGGAACTTACAAAACAATGGCACAGCGAAAGACTTCATGAAACCGTTCGACACTGTAAACTTCGTGAATGGTGGTAATACAACAGCTGTGGTAACAACAGCAGCAGATGGAACGACAAGTGATGTGACGATACAATGTAACAGGCTTGCCAATTACATACACAACAGCAGATGGAAAAACCAGTATCTAAAAGTAGGGTGACAAATTCTGCACAGTTAACGAACAAAGGTCAACCTATCACTGAAGATGGTAAACCAGCTGTAAAAGAAATGCGGATGGACAACCAGTAACAGAAGATGGCACTGTTATCAGCCCAATTGATACAACAGCTAACCCATTACAATCTAACTTGGTAAATCCAAATACATCTAACAACCAAACTACAACACCAACACAATTGGGTAATGTAGCAAACGGTGCGAAAAACATTTGCTCCAGTAGATAACAAGGTATTAGCTAACGATGGCAAATGGTACAATGCAATAGATGTAAAACCCTAATGGAGCGCCAAAAGATAATGTAACGTCAGTAGATAAACCAGCTACTGTAGGGTAAAGAGGCTAATCGACTTACAAACTCTAACCCTAATAATGCAGCGACAGTAGGCGACTTACAAAACATGGGATGGGTAGTATCTGCACAAGGTAACAACTATTCTGATCAGTACGTAACGCAAACGAAGTGAAATTCGTGGAAGGTACAGCGACTGTCACTGGTAAAACAGATGAGAACGGTGTACGTACAATTACTGTAAAAGTAGATGACCAAGCATCTACAAACAATGCGGTAACGCCAGTAGTGTATACGGATAAAGATGGCAACACTGTATATCCAATTAAGGATGATAAAGGCAATGTTACATACCATACAACTCCAGATGGAAAAGGCAAAGATGATAAAAGTCGTTCCCAAATGGTGATGTGAATACATCTGTGAATGGTCCCTAAAGATGAAAAACGGAAATAACCGTCCAGCATCATTGGGTAATGTGAAAAACAACATTCCAACAGTGAACGATGAAGATAAAAAAGCATACAATGTAGACGGCACACCAATTGCTGATAAAAATAATACTAGCAGCGCCGATTACAGCTCAAGATGCAGCAGACTTGTTAAAACCTATGAAAGATGGGGTAGCAAATCCTAAATTTGTAGGCAACAATGCAGCGACAGTATCTGACGTATTGAATGCTGGTTGGAACTTACAAAAACAATGGCGCAGCAAAAGACTTCGTAAAAACCATTTGACACTGTAAACTTCGTGAACGGTACGAACACAACAGCAGTCGTAACAACAGCTGCAGATGGAACGACAAGCGATGTGATATACAATGTAACAGGCTTGCCAATTACATACACAACAGCAGATGGAAAACCAGTATCTAAAGTAGGTGACAAATTCTACACAGTTAACGAACAAGGTCAACCTATCACTGAAGATGGTAAACCAGCTGTAAAAAGAAATGCAGATGGACAACCAGTAACAGAAGATGGCACTGTTATCAACTCAATTGATACAACAGCTAACCCATTGCAATCTAACTTGGTAAATCCAAAATACATCTAACAACCAAACTACAACACCAACACAATTAGGGTAATGTAGCAAACGGTGCGAAAAACATTTGCTCCAGTAGCAGCTGATGGTACAGAAGCAACAGATGCTAAACCAGCAGTGAAATTAGCTAACGATGGCAAATGGTACCCAGCAGATCAGTGGAAACCAAATGGTAAACCAAAAGAAAATGCAACACCAGTAGCTAACCCATTGGCACCTAAAAATGCAGATGGTGATGTTCTTGAAAAAGGCAACGACGGCAAATGGTACAAAAGCAGCTGACTTAACAAATGGTAAACCAGCTGACAATGCAGCAGAACAAATACCTGTGGCACGTCCAGCTAACGCTGAAAAATCTGGTTTAATCTGACTTCACAAACTCTAACCCCTAATAATGCAGCCACAGTAGGCGACTTACAAAACATGGGATGGGTAGTTTTCTGCACAAGGCAACAACTACTCTGATCAAGTACGTAACGCAAACGAAGTGAAATTTGCAGGGAAGGTACAGCGACTGTCACTGGTAAAAACAGATGAGAACGGTGTACGTACAATCACTGTGAAAGTAGATGACCGAGTATCTACAAATAATGCGGTAACGCCAGTAGTGTATACGGATAAAGATGGCAACACTGTATATCCAATTAAGGATGATAAAGGCAATGTTACATATCATACAAGTCCAGATGGAAAAAGGCGAAAAATGATAGAGTCGTTCCAAATGGTGATGTGAATACTATCTATCAATGGTCCTAAAGATGAAAAACGGAAATAACCGTCCAGCATCATTGGGTAATGTGAAAAACAACATTCCAACTGTAAACGATGAAGATAAAAAGCACACAATGTAGACGGCACACCAATTGCTGATAAAAACAATACAGCAGCGCGATTACAGCTCAAGATGCAGCAGACTTTTTAAAACCTATGAAAGATGGAGTAGCAAATCCCAATTTGTAGAGGCAACAATGCAGCTACTGTATCTGACGTATTAAACGCAGGGTTGGAACTTACAAGGTAACGGTAAGGCTGTAGACTTCAGTGAAACCTATGACACTGTGAACTTCCGTGATGGTGGTAACACAACAGTAACTGTTACAACAGATGACAACTCAACATCTCATGTACAAGTGAACGTAACTGGTCTACCAGTGGCTAACACAATCACAGCATCCAACAACAGGCAAACAAGTACCAGTGGTAAAAAGTAGGCGATACATTCTACCCTACAAACCAGATGGTACACCAAACATCCAAAAAAGATGCAGCAACCGGTGAACCAACTAATGGATATGTACGTGCTGACGATGGTAAGTTCGTACCCACGTGAAGATGTGGATGTAACTCCGGCAGCAAACCCAACTAAACCTGCTACAGTAACACCAAAAAGCTGGTAAAAACACCAACGACAGTGAATACAAACTTGGCAAATCCAAATGTGACAAACACAACAGATAAACCCAGGTAACAATGTAAACACTCAAGTCAATTAGGGCAATGTAGCAAAACGGAAAGCGAAAAACATTTGCTCCAGTAGCAGCTGATGGTACAGAAGCAACAGATGCTAAACCAGCAGTGAAATTAGCTAACGATGGCAAATGGTACCCAGCGATCAAGTGGGAACCAAATGGTAAACCAAAAAGAAAAATGCAACACTAGTAGCTAACCCATTGGCACCTAAAAATGCAGATGGTGATGTTCTTGAAAAAGGCAAATGACGGCAAATGGTACAAAGCAGCTGACTTAACAAATGGTAAACCGGCTGACAATGCGGCAGAACAAACACCTGTGGCACGTCCAGCTAACGCTGAAAAATCTGGTTTAATCGACTTTACAAACTCTAACCCTAATAACGCAGCTACAGTAGGCGATTTACAAAACATGGGATGGGTAGTATCTGCACAAGGTAACAACTACTCGATCAAGTACGTAATGCAAACGAAGTGAAATTGCAGTGGGGAAGGTACAGCGACTGTCACTGGTAAAACAGATGAGAACGGTGTACGTACTATCACTGTAAAAGTAGATGACCAAGTATCTACAAACAATGCGGTAACGCCAGTAGTATATACAGATAAAGATGGCAACACTGTATACCCAATTAAGGATGACAAAGGCAATGTTACATACCATACAAGTCCAGATGGAAAAGGCAAAGACGATAAAGTCGTTCCAAATGGTGATGTGAATACATCTATCAATGGTCCTAAAGATGAAAAAGGAAATAATCGTCCAGCATCCTTGGGTAATGTGGAAAAATAACATTCCAACAGTGAACGATGAAGATAAAAAGAGCATACAATGTAGACGGCACACCAATTGCTGATAAAAATAATACATGCAGCGCCGATTACAGCTCAAGATGCAGCAGACTTGTTAAAACCTATGAAAGATGGGGTAGCAAACTCTAACTTCGTAGGCAACAATGCAGCTACAGTATCTGGACGTATTGAATGCAGGTTGGAATTTACAAAAACAATGGTGCAGCGAAAGACTTCGTGAAACCATTTGATACTGTAAACTTCGTGAACGGTACAAACACAAACAGCTGTGGTAACAATAGTTGCAGATGGAACAACAAGCGATGTAACATACAATGTAACAGGCTTGCCAATTACATACACAACAGCAGATGGAAAACCAGTATCTAAAGTAGGTGACAAGTTCTACACAGTTAACGAACAAGGTCAACCTATCACTGCCGATGGTAAACCAGCGGTAACAACAAATGCAGAAGGCAAAACCAGTAACAAAAAGATGGCACTGTGATTGAACCAATCAATACAACAGAAAATCCATTACAATCTAACTTGGTAAATCCAAATGTAACAAACAACCAAACTACAACACCAACACAATTGGGCAATGTAGCAAACGGTGCAAATACATTTGCTCCAGTAGATAACAAAGTATTAGCTAATGACGGCAATGGTACAATGCAACAGATGTAGCACCTAATGGAAAACCAAAAAGATGGTGTAACTCCAGCAGACAAACCAAAGAATGTTGGCAAAGAAGGACTTATTGATTTTGAAAACTCTAAGCCAAAACAATGCCGCTACTGTAGGCGACTTACAAAACTTAGGTTTCGTAGTATCCGCTAAAGATAACGGTTACACAGACCAAGTACGTAATGCGAATAAAGTAGAGTTTAAAGGTACAAATGGTGTGGAAGTAACGGGTAAAACATTAGAAGATGGTACTCGTGAAATCACTGTAGGTTTAAAAGCCGGTAAAAGTTACGAATGATGTAATTGTTACTAAAGAAGATGGTACTGAAAACTCATGCTGTTCGTGGTGAAGATGGTAAAGTTTACCAAAAAGATCTCTGTAACAGGCAAAGCGACTACTACAGAAATTCCAGTAGGACCTAAAGATACTGTTAAAAATGATGGAGATTCCTTCGTAAATGGTAATGCAGTAGCTACAGCGATTGAAAAATCTGGTTGGAACGTAGGTATTGGTTCCACTGATAAAGCTTTCAGTACAGAGGCAAAAAGCACTGTGAAAAAGTTAACCCTAATGATAATGTGAAATATGTAAATGGTGCTACATACAACGGTATCTATGGCAGTGGATGCAGCAGAAGATAAAGGTGGCACTACTGTTACCACAACATATGTGAAAGTAGATGTAAACCGTGACCTTAACATCGACAGTGTAACAACTGGTGGTCCAGCGAAAGATAAAGATGGTAAACCTCATTGAAATTAGTAGATGGAAAAATACTATCCAGAAAAATGCATTGGTACAAAATGGAAAAGCATACCCAGCAGGGTACTACTTTCATCGATGGTAAACCATACTCCTGCAGGAGCTGTAAAAGATCCTAAGACAAATACTGTTGTAAAAAGATGGTCAACCAGCTACAGAAGTAGAACCATTAGCAGCAACGCCAAAAGAGCAATTAGCAAATGGTAAAGATGGTGCTATGACTGTGAAAGATGCGCAAGGTAAAGATGGCGTATCTGCGACAGCAAAAGATGGCAAAGGTACATTGACATTGAATAATGCTGGTACTGATAAAGCTGGTAAAGATGCTTCTAAAGTAGATATTTCTACAGGAAAAGCTCCAGCTGATTTGAATGACACACCGAAAGATGCAGTTCGTGCAAACGACGGTAAATGGTATGCTCCAGCAGATGTAACAGTAAAAACTGAAAATGGTAAAACTGTTGTTACACCAGTAGCGGGTAAATCCCCAATTGCAGATGCACCGACTATGGATCGTATCCAATACACAGGTATAGATGGTAAACTTCGTGACGTAGCGACTATGGATGACGGACTTCGTTTCCAAGGTGATGACGGCGAATCTATCAGCAAACCATTGAATTCTACCGTACAATTGACTGGTGGTAACCGTAGTGATACTGGTAAAACCAGTAGCGAAAGAGGCTACAACAACAGGCAACATCGGTGTATTCAATACAGATGGTAAATTGTCCGTTCAGTAGCGAAAGACTTAGAAAAATGAGCAGCGCTAACTTTGAAAGTAAAACTGATAATGCTGGTAACCCATTGAAAGTTGTGGATGGTAAATACTATCCTGAAAAGGCTGTAGTAAAGAAGGTAAAGTATATCCTGAAGGTACTGTGATTATCGATAACAAACCATATCCAGCAGGCACTACAAAAGATGCAGCAGGTAAAGTGGTGAACAACGGTAAACCGGCGACAGAAGCAACACCGATTAACCCAATCGATAAGACACAAGTACAAGAGGGTCCAACATCTAAATTGACTGGCACAGGATTGACTTTCAATACACCAACACCCTAGGGATGAAACTGGTAAAGCTCATTAGTGTTAGTGGATGGTAAATACTATAAAGCGGATAACCTTGAAAAATGGTAAAACCAAAAAGCAGATGCAAAACCTGAACCAGTGAAACCGGCACAATCTACTGCATTTACTCCAGATGGATTGGTGGTAACTCCGGAAACGGCTAAAGTAAGAGATGCGAATGGCAACCCTATCATTGATAAAAATGGTAGAGAAGTAGTAGATCCTACGAAAGTAGTATCCTTCGGCTCTCCAACTATCGTAGTTGACCCTAACACAGGAAAACCAATGGTAGATGCGAATGGAAATCCTGTGATGAAATCTGGCATCTCTGCAGGTGGTCAAGTGATGGCAAATGTAGCACCAGGTGTTCTTGATACAGATGAAGTTAACGTATCCCAGTTGAAAGGTGTATCTAACATGGTGGTGAATGTAACAACCGTATGAACCGTATGGGTGCACAAGCTGCGGCAATGGCTGGCTTACGTCACTTGCAATATGATCCATTAGAGCCTACAACAATCATGGCAGGTATTGGTACATACAAAGGTGAAGGTGCGTTAGCATTGGGTATCGCTCATTATAAAAATGAGTCCACATTATTCCATGCAGGTGCATCCATTGGCAGCCGTGGTGATGAATTGATGGCGAACGCAGGTGTGAGCTGGAAATTCGGCGCTCGTGCTGATGAAACAGCTGTGAAAAGATACATTCCGTCAAGGCCCTATCAGTGCATCTTATACATTACAAGACAAAGTATCTGCATTAGAAGCACAAAACCAAATGCAAAAAGATGAAATTAACACATTAAAAAGCACAATTGGCAGAAGTACTTCAATACATTAAAAAAGGTTAATGGTTACATATTCCCTATAGAGAACCTGTGAAAGCGCTTGCTTTCACAGGGCCTACCATGGATATTGAGTTGATTCGATATTGTATAGGTAACTATATTGTTGTATAATAAAATGCAGATGTATGTAATTATAGAAGCAATGTAATTATAGAAGCAATATATATATTAGCTAGAGATAGAAACGTGAAAAAAATTAGTATTAACAGCAGCGTTGTTAGCAACAGCAACGTCTGGCTTTGCAATGGGTGATGAATTATTTCGATCAAAAGAATCCTGCTCATTTGGTAACACCAGCAGTAGGTTATGAGATTCAAGTAACAACACCTGAAACAGTGCAAGCTTTAGAAGAATTGGGTCTTACATTAGAACGTGCTTATGAAGTGCACAATGATTTAGTGCAACGTCATGAGAAACAAGAGCCAATGTCGATCGTAAAACATCGTTTTTGTAGAACATGATGTGAACCAAGATTTCTTAACAGTATTAGATCGTAACTTGACTAACCGTGTAGAGTTCTTCAAACGCGCTCATAACTGGAATGGAGATAACAAATACGAACATACTGCAAACTATCAAGTATTCTTGAACAAACATAATGAAAAAGCTACAGAAGCAGTAAATGGTTATAGTAATAGCTATGGCTGGAAATGTATTGCGCTCTGTTCGTCAAGATGCATTAGATAATGTAAAAGCTGTATTCGACCAAAAAGGTGAAGAAAACAAAAGCAGAAGACATTGTTAACGCAATGGTTCATGCAGCGACTAAAAATGCATTGACTGTAAACAACGAAGAACTTCGTTATTACATCAATGAATTAGTTTGGTACACTGCAAAACAAACAGCAAAAGAAACTAATAAAGAACTGAGATCATGTCTTAAAAATAGAAATGAACTAGTGAAGAGTGTGATACATGCTCAATATAAAAGGAGCCATAACAGACCTGAGGGGATGTTGTGGCTCTTTAATATGGTATAATAAAAAGATAGATTGAGTAGAATATGATTCAGTAATTTATATAGGAGATACAATTTTTGAAACGTTTATTAGTATCAGCAGCATTATTGCTGACAGTAGGCACAAGTTTTTGGTATGAGTGAAGATATTTTTGCTCGTCAACATCCATCCGAGGTGAAGGAAGTGGCGAAGGGCTACCACATATTAGGAATTATGCCAGAAAACAGAAAAAGCCGTTAATGGCTTAGTACGCACCATTGATGGAGTACAACCGATGGCAGAGATGACGAGCACACCTATTCAAGGTATCACATTAGAAGAATTGTCCCATGCTGTAAAAGGTCATGATTCTGTGACTCCTACTGCGACAGTGCCACACATCACAGAAAAACCAACCCATCGCATTACAATGGACGAATTGTTGACAGCTTTGCAGGAAAAAGGACAAGACAAAGCGACTGTCTATGATGGTGCCCAAGTGCTATCCATTTTAGATGCGAAAACTAACAAAAACGTTTGCGCTTCTTTAAACGCATTCACAATTGGCATGGAGACAATCAGTTAGATCGTTCCAACCGCAATAAAGAAGCGGCTGCGTTAGCTAGAAATGACAAAGCGGAAAAAGGTAGCTATGCGTGGTATGTGTTGAAAAGACTTGCGTCACGATATCTTGACCAATGTAGAGGAAGTCATCCAAGTGAAAGGTAATCCGCTAACAGGTGAATACATTGCTTTAGCCATTGCAACTGCAGTAAATACTAATGCGAGACATGTGAAAAAGCGAAGAACTTCGCTATTACATGAATGAGCTTGTGTGGTACTCTGTGACAGAGACGACGAAAGAACTAGGTAAATAATCGTTACCAGAAAGGACGATGACTATGCAAGAGATTGTAGTAGGCGGTTTATATCGTCATTTTAAAGGCATGTTATACTATGTCATTGACATTGCCATTCATTCCGAGACGAATGAGCCTCATGTGGTATACCAACAGCTTTACGGAGAGCGCAAAACCTTTGTGCGCCCTTTTGGTAATGTTCGCCAGCGAGGTGGACCATGAGAAATATCCGGATGTAGAGCAGAGAGATCGCTTTCAGTTGGTGAACGGTTGGGATGAAGAGCAGCATTTGCGCTGAGGAGGACCAGATGGACAAGAAATATTTTTTTCTTTGATATCGACAATACCCCTAGCGGTCTGGCCGGATGGGGTGATTCCCTGAAAGTGCCCAGTACTCTTTGGACTATTTGCAGGACAAAGGACATCACGTAGCGCTTGCCACAGGGCGGTTACAAGCTGATGCGATGCGCTTTGCCAAGATGGCAAAGACGCCGAACTTTGTGGCTGATGGGGGCTATAGCATTACAGAAGGTTATGAAGTGAGATGGATGCAGGGCATGGAGCGGGATCGTTGTGTGCAGTATCTTAACTATTTGACGAAGCACAATGTACCGTGGGGCGTGACCCACAAAAATGATTTCGTTCGTATTACTCCTTATGAAAGTGTTCTGGACTGGGACGTGCAATGGGACATGATGAAAAACACAGTCGTCCCTGAATTAGTACCGGAGGATATTGAGCACTTTTACAAAGTCTATGCGTTCATCACGGAAGAAGAGGAGCAGCGCCGTGGCATCGTGCACATGACGAAGGACCTCATCCGCTACGGAGAGGGGTGCGTGTTGTTTGAACCAATGGACAAAGCCTATGGGATTCGGAAAATGATCGATGGCTTTGGAGCATCCTACCAAGACGTCATCGTCTTCGGTGATGGCTATAACGACCTGTCCATGTTTAGACCAGATTGGCTGAATATTGCCATGGGGGAACGGCCGTGACGCACTGAAAGAAAAAGCGGATTACGTCACAGCATCCTGCCATGACGACGGGATTTATAAAAGCATTGCAGCATTTTGGGTTTATACCAACGCAGTTTTTAATCAATAATTATGGGGCGTACTACAATATACTAGAAATAGATAATATCATTAATAGTTATATTACGTAAAGTTACTTTAGGTTTCTGAATAGTGTAAAAATTTACACTTTTACAGATTAGCGTTTTTGTGATATTGTGATAGCAGTAAATAGTGCCCTTTGTTGTAGGCTTCGGTATATGGGAAAGCTGAAGCATAGGGCTTTTTATGGAAGGTGCTTATGAAAAAGAGCTGGCAATATTGGTGGATGGAAACGTAGCTTTCAGTTAGCAACGCTTAATTATGAATGAAGTGGATAGTATACTTTCACCATAACTATATGAAGCGGTTTGAACATCAAAATTAGTTATAGTATAATAAATCGTAGATATATCGAAATGGGTCTTAAAAGGAGGACATACCATGGATTTAATTCAAAGTTTAAAAGAGCAAGCGAAAGGCTTGGGTAAAAAAATTGTATTGCCAGAATTCGAAGATAGCCGTGTTATCGAAGCAGCGGCTGCGATTTTGAAAGAAGGTTTCTGCGTGCCTGTATTGGTTGGTGCAGAAGACAAAATTCAAGCGGCAGCAACAGCAGCTGGTGTATCTTTGGAAGGTGCTGAAATCATCAACCCAGCTACATTCGGCGAATTAAACAAAATGGTAGATACATTTGTAGAATTGCGCGCGAAAAAAGGCATGACACCTGAAAAAGCACGCGCTACTATGATTGGCGATGCGTTATTCTTCGGTGCTATGTTGGTGCGTTTAGGCTTGGCTGACGGCATGGTTGCAGGTTCTGCAAGCCCTACAGCAAATGTACTTCGTGCAGCTATCCAAGTGGTAGGTACACAAGCTGGTTTGAAAACTGTATCTAGCTCTATGCTTGTAATCACTGATAAAAAAAGAATACGGCGATGACGGCCTGTTAATCTTCTCCGATTGCGGCGTTATCCCTAACCCAACATCTGAGCAATTGGCTGATATCGCTGAGTCCAGTGTTGGTAAAGCTCGTTCCGTAGCAGGTATGAAAAGAGCCTCGCGTATCCTTCTTGTCCTTCTCCACAAAAGGATCTGCTTCTTCTCCAGAAGTTGATAAAGTGGTAGCAGCTGTAGAAGACTTGAAAGGCCGTAACGTAGACTTCGCATTCGATGGTGAATTGCAATTAGATGCGTCCATCGTTCCATCCGTAGCAGAACGTAAAAGCTCCAGGATCTCAAGTAGCTGGTAAAAGCTAACATCTTGATTTTCCCTGACTTACAAGCGGCGAACATTGGTTTACAAATTAGTACAACGCTTTGCTGGCGCTACTGCTATTGGACCAATCATCCAAGGTTTGGCAAAACCAATCCATGACCCTTAGCCGTGGTTGCTCCGTAAGCGATATCGTTGACCTTTGCGCGATTGCTGCAGTGGAAGCCAACTAAGTCGTCTCTTGTTACGTTATGTAGCCTGTGGCGTTTTTAACTGAATAGTAGAAGAGCACGACACATTCCTCCGCAAACCGATCCTACGGTAGGTTTTGCTCCGGAACATGTCGTGCTCTTCTTTGTATTTGTGTTATTTAGATAGTAAAGGGAACGTCACAAGGCTGCTACACCTAACTACGTTCCTCAAGAGGAGGTAGAGCGTGACGGTATTATTTGCAAACTTGTGTGTTGTTTACTTTGCTATTTTGATGTAGCAAGTTTATATAAACGGTACGAATAGATTGTGTTATAATGAAAATTGTAAGAGTCATTAACGTGTTGTTAGGCTTATCTCTTCCCTGATGGGAGGAGGTGGTTCTATGAAATTTTTAAGAAATTATCTTTTACTGATAAAACTTTTTAAAATTGATGATAGATCTTTTATCATTTCTTTAATTAGAAATGACAAAGCCTAACGTACAGCATAAGTATTACTAGTACTTATACACGTTAGGCTTATCATTCTTGCATTTTTCGAGATGAGCCTAACGCCTGCATACGTTGATGGCTCTTCTTATTTGTAAATTAAGTATAGCACAGTTTACTACAGAATAGCAACGTCTCTTGCTACGTTATGTAGCCTGTAGCGTTCTTAACTTAATAGGATAAAGGGAAGACGGTATACCCCTCTCAAACGGTATTTCATAATGTTTGTTCGGAGGGCACACCGTGCTCTTCTTGCGTTTGTTTAATTTAGCCAGTAAGAACTGCCACAAGGCTACTACACCTAACTGCGTTCCTCAAGAGAAGGTAGAGCGTGACGGTATTATTTGCAAATTTGTGTGTTGTTCACTTTGCTATTCTGATGTAGCAAGTTTATATAAACGGTACGAATAGATTGTGTTATAATGAAAAATTGTAAGAGTCATTGACGTGTTGTTAGGCTTATCTCTTCCTGTTATGGGAGGAGGTGGTTCTATGAGAAATTTTAAGAAATTATACGTATTAGTAAAAATTCTAAAATTAATTATGATTTTACCATTTCTTTAATTAGAAATGACAAAGCCTAACGAATAAGGTCTAGTACACCCTAACACGTTAGGCATTATCACATTTGTAATCTTGAGATGAGCCTAACGCCTGCATACGTTGATGGCTCTTCTTATTTGTAAGTTAAGTATAGCATAGTTTGATGTAGAATAGCAACGTCTCTTGTTACGTTATGTAGCCTGTGGCGTTGTTAACTGAATAGTAAGTGAAGAGCACGACACATTCCTCCGCAAACCGATCCTACGGTAGGTTTGTTCCGGAACATGTCGTGCTCTTCTTGTATTTGTGTTATTTAGATAGTAAAGGAACGCCACAAGGCTACTACACTTAACTGCGTTCCTCATGAGAAGGTAGAGCATGACGGTATTATTTGCAAACTTGTGTGTTGTTTACTTTGCTATTTTGATGTAGCAAGTTTATGTAAATGGTACAAATAGATTGTGTTATAATGAAAAATTGTAAGAGTCATTAACGTGTTGTTAGGCTTATCTCTTCCCTAATGGGAGGAGGTGGTACTATGAAAAATTTAGAAAAATTGATATGTTGATTTTAATTCTAAAATTACTAGTACGACTCATTGATTGGTTCAACTAATCGATGAAAAAGCCTAACGATAAGAGGTTCGGACCCTCTACACGTTAGGCATTTTATATTTCATAAGTTTGAGATGAGCCTAACGCCTGCGCACGTTGATGGCTCTTCTTATTTGTAAGTTTAGTATAACACAGTTTGTTGCAGTATTGCAACGTTTCTGGTTACGTTATGTAGCCTTCGGCGTTGTTAACTGAATAGGATAAAGGGAAGAGCACGGTATACCCCCTCTCAAACGGTATTTCATAATGTTTGTTCAGGGGCACACCGTGCTCTTCTTGTGTTTGTGATGTTACCAGTGAAGGAACGCCACAAGGCTACTACACTTAACTGCGTTCCTTATGAGAAGGTAGAGCGTGACGGTATTATTTGCAAACTTGTGTGTTGTTCACTTTGCTATTCTGATGTAGCAAGTTTATATAAACGGTACGAATAGATTGTGTTATAATGAAAATTGCAAGAGTCATTAACGTGTTGTTAGGCTCATCTCTTCCCTAATGGGAGGAGGTGGTTCTATGAAATTTTTTTAAAAAGTTATCTGTATTGATAAAGCTTTTAAAATTGATGATAGATCTTTACCATTTCTTTAATTAGAAATGAAAAAGCCCTAACGAATAAGGTCTGATACACCTTAACACGTTAGGCAAATTCAAATTTTGACATTTTGAGATGAGCCTAACGCCTGCATACGTTGATGGCTCTTCTTATTTGTAAATTAAGTATAGCATAGTTTACTACAGAATAGCAACGTCTCTGCTACGTTATATAGCCTGTAGGGTTCTTAACCGAATAGATAGAGGACCGCAATACACCCCTCAGAAACGGCATTTCATGATGTTTATTCGAGGTATATTGCGGTCTTCTTGTGTTCGTGTGATGTTACCAGTGAAGGAACGCCACAAGGTTACTACACCTAACTGCATTCTCTTTTAAAGTATTCATTTCGTGTAATATCGGGGGTAGTATGAGAATATATTCAAATTATAGCATTTATATATTGTGTAAATTCCATTAAAAAGTATAATTAGGAGTGGAAAAAGTGCACAGAGATATGTACATATAGAATTTAAAGGAGGATTGTGAAATTATGTTTTTGCATAAATTAATCAAAAATCGAATACAGTGCATATAAGAAAAAGGATTCACAGGTCTCTAAGTTTTATAAATAATAGGAGCATACTGCTACTATGTATTACGATATATCGTCGAGCAAATGCTTTTTATCTGTGGTTCCATATATTTATATCTGTGTGTATACATTGATATGTTTATTGTAATCGAGATTCTTTTTGCTTGGTCTATAGGGCAGGGGTAATTGATTACGGAAGAAGATATTGTATTATAAGAAAGGATAAGGCTTATGGGAAAAAGTTTTGAGTTCAAGGAATGCGAGCGATTTCTAAAGCGTGTATTAAAAAGATAAAGGGATGTACAGCAAGGGGCAGTTATTGCGTTCTTGATTACTGGTGGTATTGGATGTGTAGCACCGGTATTAGTTGGTGATTCTGTTCAAGCGAAAGAAGGATATCAAAGTTATCTTGTTATCGACCCGCGAACTGGTATCGCAGGTCCTGAGGGAATTGTAAACGATGCATACAACAGAGCCTATAACTCTGTTGTTTTTGGCGCCGATGAGAACACAAGAGGTAAAAAGGAGCGTTAAATAGAGAAGCCGATGGATCTGTTATTATTGGTGTAGACGCTGTTGGTCATGGTACGACATATGGTAGTGAAAAAGTTTACCGCAGTTGGTCAAAATGCTCATGTATATGGTGGTCAAGGGACTGCTTTTGGTAGCAATACATTAGCGGCAGGACAAGCTACGGCAATTGGTAATGACGTATTCGCATCGGGATCTTCATCGATAGCGATTGGTAATGATGATATTTCCACGAAATATAGGGATGCTTTTGCCAATCGATACATTAAAGAAATTGTATGGTGATGGCGATGCTAGTGATGACAAGAAAAAGCTATTTAAGAATATAGAGTGATTTCAACGAATAATAGTAGAAAGAGTACAGACCCTCTTCTTAATTGGGCTAAATTCAAAGAGGGGTATCATCAAACGGATGATAAGCAACGTATATTTAACCCAACTCTTTCAGCAGGTACAGGTTCCATTGCAATAGGGTCTCGTTCTATTGCCTATAAAGATGGTGCTACAGCCATTGGTACCTTGGCGTTTGCCTTAGGAGAAGGTTCTACAGCTATGGGTCTTCGTGCGTTTACAGCAGAGGATGCAACAGGTGCGGTTGCCATCGGTGAGCAAACGCGCCCTTTTGCAGCGCAATCCTTGGCGGTAGGTAACCGAAATGAAGCAAGTAGTAGCGGTGCCATGTCCTATGGCTATAGTAGCGAAGGCTGTAGGTGATGGTTCCTTAGCGTTTGGTTTCAAAAACCCATGCGAATGCGACGATTACCAATAATATAGCGGCGAATGCTGGTAATGATGCGACTAACCCTTTGCGTGCCTCTGTACGTAATCAGTTGGAAACGTATTCTGAAGCCCAACTAGCTGCATTGGGTACATACCAAAATGCAGTGGCTAATTATTATGAGAAAATACGAAATAATGCTACTCAAACTGATATTGATGCGGCTAAGACAGCTATGAATACAGCTCGTGCAGCTATAGATTCCTTTACGTATACACCAGTTAATAACTTGAATTTAGTACAAGGTGGTTTTGCAGGTCGTCAAAAAAATAATGTTGTTGATACTGCGATTGCCTCTATGGTAAGGGAAGTAGAGTCCTATAGAGATACTAAGGTGACTGTAGAAAAGGAAAATGGCATATATTTAACGACAACAGATGCAGACGGAATACGCAACAAGTACAAAAATCTAAAAAGAGTGGTAACAATGCTATTGCCATCGGGTATTATTCGGCTGCATCCGGAACGGCATCCATTGCGCAGGGGGCAGGCTCTATTGTAGACTCTGATAGTGGTATCGGTATCGGTTCTCTTTCATATGTTAGTAAAACGGCAGCTAACTCTATTGCTGTTGGTGTGGGTGCGCAGGTACGTAAGGAAAACTCTATAGGTATTGGTACGCAAGTAGCGGTATATGGTGCAGGTGCTACAGGTATCGGTTCCGGTGTACGTGTTATGGGTGATAACAGCTTGGGTATGGGTTATGGTACGTTGATTAAATCTCGTGGATCTGTATCTATTGGTAATGGTAGTAGTATCGAATTAGGTTCTCAAAGTTCTACTGGTGTTGGTGCCAATACTCGTATCGGCCAAAATGCAGGTAACTCCGTAGCATTAGGTAATGGTGCCAATATAGGTAATGAAGCGTTAAACTCCATGGCATTAGGTTATAATGCTAGTGTAGAGGCAAATTTACCAATAGTACGGCTATCGGTACCAATGCAGCGATTACAAATAATGCTACGAGTGCCGTTGCGTTAGGGTGATAATGCTATCGTTAGAGCAAACTCCGCTACAGCATTAGGTCGTTTAGCCTTTGCTACGAATGAGAACTCTGTAGCCCTTTGGGTACCGTTCTACAACTCATTATTACGGTAATGAGGCTACCCGTGAAGCTAGTGCTGATGCGACTCTTTCGGCTACTAACAAGCATGGTCTTGATATTAAACCATACTTACCACAAGGGTCTACTTTAGGTGATAAATTAGATAAACTAGATAGTGCAACAGCCGGCTATGTATCTGTGGGTGGTTGGATTGATAAGTCTGGGGCAAAAGTGCGTGGTCTTCGTCGTATTGTCAACGTAGCGCCAGGTGCATTGGACACAGATGCTGTTACAGTAGCACAGCTACGTGACTGGACAGATAAATCTGCTCATTTCCTTTCCATTGCAGGGGCAGCGAATAAATCTGCTACAGATTACCCAGATATCAATGATCCATTAGGTACAAAAAGTAACAATGCTGTTGTTAAAATCAAATCCAATTTCGATAATGATACAGCCACAGGTACCAATGCGTTAGCACTAGGTGTGTATGCTTATGCAAATGGTCAAAAATCAGTAGCTATGGGCCCTAATGCGTATGCAAACGTTGATCACGGTGTAGCCATCGGTGATAGTGCGCAAGCTTGGAGTGAAGGTAACAATGGTAATGCTGGTGTGGCGATTGGTAAGGAGGCCAAAGCATACTATTGGAATGCGTTAGCACTTGGCACGAATTCTAGAGTTAGTGGGGCCCACTCCTTAGCCTTTGGTCCGAATGCACGTGTGGGTGTTGTGAAAACAGTAGATGCTGCCACTGGTAATGTCACTAATGAAGGTGCGAAGGTAAATGATGGTATTGCCATTGGTCGCGATACAGCAATAGATGGAACTGGCTCTATCGCATTGGGGGCAGCCACAAAAATTACGACAGCTACCAATGCAGTGGCTATTGGTCCTGGTGCATGGTACTAGCTGGTGTAGATGCTACTGATAAGAATAAGGCGGTACAAAGCGACTGGGGCCATAGCGTTAGGTTCTAATGCTAGTGTTACTGGTTCTCAATATTCTGTAGCCTTGGGCTTAAACTCTTCCGTTGTACAAGATGATACAAAAGAGAAAACAAGAGCAGCTTTCACCAATGAGGAAATCAATGACCCAGGTAATGGTGTTGTTTCTGTTGGTAATAATAGTTCTGTAAAACGTCGTATTATCAATGTAGCTAGCGGTGTGAATGATAATGATGCAGTCACTGTAAAACAGTTAAAAGCAGTGGCTCCGAAATATTATTCTGTGAACACATCGGATACTGCCAATCGAACAGTGAATGGTGTTAATGATGTAAAATCGAATGTGAATAATGATGGAGCTACAGGAGCCGGTGCAGTGGCAGTTGGTTCCTATACGAAAGCGACAGGAAATTATTCATCAGCGATTGGCCGTGATGTCATTACCTCGGCAGGACTTTCTACAGGTATTGGTGCGAATGTCACTGTCAGTGGTCAACGTTCTGTTGGTATTGGTACTGAGGTACAAACAACAGGTGAAAGCGCGATTGCCATTGGTTCTAATGGTGGCTCGGCTATGAAAGTACAAGCTGCGGGAGATAATGTTATAGCTATTGGTACCATTGCTAATGCCTCTGGTACTAGTTCTGTTGCATTAGGTCGTGCGGCGAACACAGGGTATAGCAAAACTGTCACAGAAACCGTAGCTGGTGTGTCTAAAACGACAACTACAGTGACCGGATCCACGGATGCCATTGCGATTGGTAACACATCGTTAACTGAAAATGATAATGCCATTGCTATCGGTTCTAGTGCGAAGGTACAACGTACAACTATATCAGATAACAAAGAAGCTAGTTCTGATGGATCGATTGCCATTGGTAACAATGCTAATGTAACAGGTTCTAAGTATTCTGTAGCATTAGGCTTGAACTCTACTGTTGGATATGACGATACAAAAGCGAATACGACAGCCGCTTTCAGTGGAGACACAAATAATGATATAGGTAATGGCGTTGTTTCTGTTGGTACTTCAGCGAATAATAAAAATGTAAAGCGTCGTATCTTAAACGTAGCAGGCGGTGTTAACGATAATGATGCTGTTAATGTCAAACAGTTAAAATCAGCTGTTAGATACTATAAAACAAATTCCACAGAAACGGCCAATCGTACGGTGAATGGCGTTACTGATGTAAGTGCTAACTATAATGGTGAAGGTGCCACAGGCACTGCTTCTGTGACGCTTGGCTCCTATACACAAGCAAGTGGTAATTATGCAACCGCTATTGGTCGTGATGTCATTACTTCTGCGCAATTATCTACAGGTATCGGTACGAATGTCACTGTCAGTGGTCAACGTGCTGTAGGTATTGGTAATGAAGTCCGAGCGATAGGGTCTAATACGGTAGCTATCGGTTCTAATGGTGCTGCTAGTAAAAGAGTAGAAGCTGTGGGTGATGATGCGGTAGCTATCGGTACGATTGCGAGAGCCTATGGCGGATCATCTGTAGCCTTAGGCCGTGATGCAAGTACTGGTTACACTGTAACAGAAACTATTACAAACCCACCTGCAGGAGGTCCTACGACAAACACTGTATATAAAGGTGCAAGTGAGGGTGTTGCAATCGGTAATAGTTCCTATGTAGATAGTAATTATGCTATTGCTATTGGCGGTAATGCCAAGGTAGAACGTGATACATCAGATTCTACTAAGATTAAGGATGCAGAATCTTCTGTGGCAATTGGTGCGGGTGCTAAAGTAACTGGTGCTAAATACTCTGTAGCATTGGGCTTGAACTCTAGAGTAAATGCTGCTGATACGGCTACAAAAACGACAGCCGCTTTCAGTGGTGAAGTAAACGATGATCCAGGGTTTGGCGTTGTATCCGTTGGTCAATCTGGTAAATATCGTCGTATCTTAAACGTTGCAGGCGGTGTGAACGATAATGATGCAGTTAATGTGAAACAGTTGAAAGCAGCTGCTTGGGGGTCTAAAAACGCAAAGTGGTACAGCGGCAGCGGCCGATGTGACACCAGATACAAATGGCAAGGTAACATTAAAAAGCAGGCAATAATGTAACTATCGATAATGCGAATGGAGTAGTAACAGTTAATGCTACAGGTATTCAATCCGTATCAAGTGGCAACACCAATGCATTAAGTGTATCTACTACTAACGGTGCGGTTACGATTACGCCTAACTTGGCGGGATCTGTTACTGGCACAGGTAATGATGCGAATAAATTAGTGACTGCTGGCGTTGTGAATGCAGCGATTAATAACATTCCTGTAACAAGTTTCCAAAGCCGATGCAGGTGGAAATAATGGCACAGAAGGCGTGTTCACACCGACATCTTCTAGCAAACAAGTGAATATTACAGGTGCTGGGGTTAATGGATCGACAAGACAAACTTGGACGCAAGGATCTGCTCGTTTTGATTCTGATAATATCGGTACTCATGTAAGCTCCGGAGGGCCGTATCCCTAGTTGGTATGAAAAACAAAAATCGCTGTAAATGAAGTAGCTACTTATGATTACAATAGTGCTGGAGCAAGAGAAGCTACACAAGGACCAACACTTTCTTTCACGGGCCTTGATATGAAAAATAAAAAGATTACCAATGTAGCAGATGGTGATATTACAGCTGGCTCTAAAGATGCTATCAACGGTGGTCAATTACATTCTAAATTAGCTGAAAAAGCGAACGTAACTGACCTTGCTAATAAATTAGATACAACAGCAGAGCTTCATGTAAAAGCAGGTGACTATACTGTAGGAAAATAATGGCGAAGTATCCTTACTGCAAGAAGATGCAAAATGGTACGCAAAAATAATAGCAAAAGGATTTAAAATTAAAGGACTTGCTACAAAAGGCGATATTACTAACATCAATACGACATTAGCAGATAAAGCAGATAAATCCTATGTAGATACTCAAATTGGAACAGTGTCTAATTTAGGGCTACAAAGCGGAGGGAGAAACTGCTAAACAAGTTGCAGTTGGTACAGGGTTAACATTTAAACCTGGTACGGGTACAGTAGGTGCTACTGGTGCTAATGCAGCAACGACAAATGCGGCAACTCCAAAAACAGGTATTGCTATCTCTACAGAGGCTAAGGGCGTTGTGAACATCGGTTTAGATGAAGCAACTCGTAGTGCTATCGACAATGCAGCGACAAAATCCTATGTAGATACAAAATTCGGTAATGCAGCGAATAAAGATTTAGATAATCTAAATGATGCTGGCAAAAGCGGCTGTGAAAGACTTAGCAGCACAGGCTGTAAAAGTAGCAGCTGGTAAAAATGTAAAGCGTTACAGACGCTACAACAGACCATGTCACAACATACACAGTGGATGCTATCGATACAAAAGTTATTGCTGGAGAAGGTTTAGAAGCTGCAGGTGGCGATACAGTAGATGCAGCGACGAATACACGTAACTACACAGTAGGATTGTCTGCAGATACAAAAGCTAAGTAGCGAAAGTCAGCGACATTGCTAAAAGCAGTAGGCGCTGATGGTGCTAACGGTATCGACGGCCGTGATGGCAAATCTGGTACAGGCGATAATGCCGGTATGGGGCAAAGATGGCTTAACAAAAGAAGATGGCCTAAATGGTAAAGACTTAACTACAAAAAGTGAATGCATTACGTAACGGCGAAGCTGGAACAGTGGTGTACACAGATGAAAACGGTAAACGTGTTGTAAAAAGCTAACGATGGCAAATGGTACTTAGCTGACAAAAGTAGATGCTACAGGTAACAAACTGGATGGTGCTACTGAAGTCGCAACACCACATAGCTCGTTTAGTGAACCCAACTGGATCCACTACAACTGCGACTAAATTAAGCAACATTGCAGATGGTGAAATCAAAGATGGCTCTACAGATGCAATCAACGGTGGCCAATCACACAGTGAATTAGCGAAAAAAGCTGATGTAACAGCATTGAATGAATTAGCGGAGAAAGCGATTACTTTCAGTGCAGATACTGGAACGAATGCGACTCGTAAACTAGGAGAAACGTTAGCTGTAAAAAGGTGCGGCAAACTTCACACCAGCAGCTGGGGCTACGGCAGGTATTAACATCCAAGTAGCTTCCGACCCTACAGCAGGCTTAACTGTAAGCTTGGCAGATACGCTGACAAACATGAAAGGTATCTCTGGTAATGGCACGCATCCATTGACAATTAAAAATGGTGACAATGCAGTTATCACAGTAAAAACCTGGCAGATGGCGCTAAAGGTGACGTAAAACTTCGGCGATCTAAATTAACAAATGTAGGAGCACCTGGTGCAAATACAGATGCAGCGAATAAGTTCTACGTAGATGAAGCACCAGCGGTCAACCAAACAGCAGCTGGTAATGCTAACTTAGGCTACAAAGCGAATGCGGAAGAGGCTAAAACAGTAGCGGTAACAACTGGTTTACACTTCAAATCTGGTACTGGTACGATCAATGCCACTGGCGCTGAAGCAGCGACAACAAATGCAGCAACTGCAAAAACTGGTATTGCCATTTCCACAGAAGATGGCGGTATTGTTAACATTGGTTTAGATGAAGCAACTCGTAAAGTGCTTGATAATGCAGCAAAACTTGGCGATACAGCAGTGGATGGCCGAGATGGTAAGTCTGGTACAGGCGATAACGCTGGTATGGGCAAAGACGGCTTAACAAAAGAAGATGGCCTAAACGGTAAAGACTTAACTACAAAAGTGAATGCACTTCGTAACGGCGAAGCTGGTACCGTAGTGTACACAGATGAAAAACGGTAAACGTGTTGTGAAAGCTAACGATGGTAAATGGTACTACAGCTGATAAAGTAGATGCTACAGGTAACAAACTGGACGGTGCTACTGAAGTCGCAACACCACAAGCTCGTTTAGTGAACCCAGATGGTACAACAACTGGTGGTACAACTAAGTTAAGCAATATCGCAGCTGGTAACATTGCAGACGGCTCTACAGATGCAATCAACGGTGGTCAATTATTCACTAAGTTAGCTGAAAAAGCAGATAAGAAGCTAGGTAACCTTGATACTGAAGGGGAAAAATAAAGAAGACTTAGCAGCAGGCGCTGTAAAAGTAGCTGCTGGTAAAAATGTGAAGGTTACAGACGCTACAACAGACCATGTGACAACATACACAGTGGATGCTATCGATACGAAAGTAGCAGCAGGAGAAGGCTTAGAAGCTACAGGTGGCGATACAGCAGATGCAGCGACGAATACACGTAACTATACAGTCAGGATTGTCTGCAGATACAAAAAGCTAAATTAGGGAAAAGTAGATAACTTAGCTAATACAGTAGGAACGATTGGCGCTGACGGTCGTGATGGCTAAGCAGGTACTGGTAAAGAAGCTACTGATGCAACTGCAGTGGCAGGTGACAAAGGCTTGACTGGTAAAGATGGCTTAAATGGTAAAAGACTTAACATCTAAAGTGAATGCATTACGTAACGGCGAAGCTGGTACAGTGGTATACACAGATGAAAAACGGCAAACCGTTTAGCAAAAGCCAACGATGGTCAATACTATCCAGCTACTAATGTAGATAAGGACGGCAGATGTCTTGAACAATGCACAACCAGTGACAAATCCACAAAGCTCGTTTAGTGAACCCAACTGATCCACTACAACTGCGACTAAATTAAGCAACATTGCAGACGGCACGATTGGAGAAAACTCCAAAGACGCTATCAATGGTGGTCAATTACACAGTGAATTAGCGAAAAAAGCAGATGTAACAGCTTTAGATAGTAAAGTAGATAAAACTGCAGAATTCCATGTAAAAGCAGACACATATGCTGTTGGTGACGATGGCACTGTGACTGTAAAACAAGAAGATGGTACAGGTGCAGAAGCTACTGATAAAGCGTTCAAAATTAGTGGCTTAGCTACGAAAACAGATATTACAACTATTAACAATGCTTTAGGAGATAAAGCAGATAAAGCTACAGTAGATACTTTAAAAACAAGTCCAATTACTTTCACAGGCGATGATGCACAACAAGTAACACGTACATTAGGTACTGAGTTAACTGTAAAAGGTGCAGCGAACTTCACACCGGCAACTGATGCAACAGCAGCAGGCGTTAACATCCGCGAAAAAGATCCAACAACTGATGCGAATGGTTTAGTGGTGAAATTAGCAGATACGTTGACAAACATGAAAGGTATCTCTGGTAATGGCACAAATGACCTAGTGATTAAAAATGGTGATAATGCCGTAATCACAGTAAAACCTGGTGCAGATGGCGCTAAAGGTGACGTAAACTTCGGTGGATCTAAATTAACAAATGTAGGAGCACCTGGTGCAAATACAGATGCAGCGAATAAGTTCTACGTAGATGAAGCAATTAAAGCGGTCAACCAAACAGCAGCTGGTAATGCTAACTTAGGCTACAAAGCGAATGCGGAAGAGGCCAAAACAGTAGCGGTAACAACTGGTTTACACTTCAAATCTGGTACTGGTACGATCAATGCCACTGGCGCTGAAGCAGCGACAACCAATGCAGCAACTGCAAAAACTGGTATTGCTATTTCCACAGAAGATGGCGGTATTGTTAACATCGGTTTAGATGAAGCAACTCGTAAAGTGCTTGATAATGCAGCAAAACTTGGCGATACAGCAGTGGATGGCCGAGATGGTAAAATCTGGTACAGGCGACAACGCTGGTATGGGCAAAGACGGCTTAACAAAAAGCAGATGGCCTAAACGGTAAAGACTTAACTACAAAAGTGAACGCACTCGTAACGGCGAAGCTGGTACCGTAGTGTACACAGATGAAAACGGCAAACGTGTTGTAAAAGCTAACGATGGCAAATGGTACTTAGCTGATAAAGTAGATGCTACAGGTAACAAACTGGACGGTGCTACTGAAGTCGCAACACCACAAGCTCGTTTAGTGAACCCAGATGGTACAACAACTGATGGTACAACTAAGTTAAGCAATATCGCAGCTGGTAACATTGCAGAAGGCTCTACAGATGCAATCAACGGTGGCCAACTATTCACTAAATTAGCTGAAAAAGCAGATAAGAACCTAGGTAACCTTGATACTGAAGGGGAAAATAAAGTTAAAGATTTAGCAGCAGGCGCAGTAAAAGTAGCAGCTGGTAAAAATGTGAAGGTTACAGACGCTACAACAGACCATGTCACAACATACACAGTGGATGCTATCGATACTAAGGTAGAAGCTGGAGAAGGTCTTGAGGTTACTGGTGGTACAGAAGATGCTGATAAAGTTCGTACTTACAACGTAGATTGTCTGCGGATACAAAAGCTAAATTAGCGAAAGTAGATAACTTAGCGAATACAGTAGGAACGATTGGTGCTGACGGCCGTGATGGACAAGCAGGCACTGGTAAAGAAGCTACTGATGCAACTGCAGTGGCAGGTGACAAAGGCTTGACTGGTAAAGATGGCTTAAATGGTAAAGACTTAACATCTAAAAGTGAATGCATTACGTAACGGCGAAGCTGGTACCGTAGTGTACACAGATGACCAAGGCAAACCGTTTAGCAAAAAGCTAATGATGGTCAATACTATCCAGCTACTAATGTAGATAAAGACGGCAATGTCTTGAATAATGCACAACCAGTGACAAACCCACAAGCTCGTTTAGTGAATCCAGATGGATCTAGTACAACAGCAGAAGGTGCAACAGGTACGAAATTATCCAACATTGCTAATGGTACAATTGCTGATAAATCCAAAGATGCTGTGAATGGTGGACAATTACATACTGCTAAACAAGAATTGGCAACAGCTCTTGGTGGCAATGCAACAGTTACTAATGGTGTATTAACAGGTCCTACATACGAAATCACAAAAAGATGATGGAACGAATGGAAAAGATTCTGTTAACAATGTAGGAGCAGCGGTTGAAAAAATTAGATACCCGTATCAATACAGTGAAAGGATTGGCAGTACAGCCATTGACTTTCACAGGCGATGATGCACAACAAGTAACACGTACATTAGGGTACTGAGTTAACTGTAAAGGTGCAGCGAACTTCACACCGGCAACTGATGCAACAGCAGCAGGCGTTAACATCCGCGAGAAAAAGATCCAACAACTGATGCGAATGGTTTAGTGGTGAAATTAGCAGATACGTTGACAAACATGAAAGGTATCTCTGGTAATGGCACAAAATGACCCTAGTGATTAAAAATGGTGATAATGCCGTAATTACAGTAAAACCTGGTGCAGATGGCGCTAAAGGTGACGTAAACTTCGGTCATCTAAATTAACAAATGTAGGAGCACCTGGTGCAAATACAGATGCAGCGAATAAGTTCTACGTAGATGAAGCAATTAAAGCGGTCAACCAAACAGCAGCTGGTAATGCTAACTTAGGCTACAAAGCGAATGCGGAAGAGGCTAAAACAGTAGCGGTAACAACTGGTTTACACTTCAAATCTGGTACTGGTACGATCAATGCCACTGGCGCTGAAGCAGCGACAACAAAATGCAGCAACTGCAAAAACTGGTATTGCCATTTCCACAGAAGATGGCGGTATTGTTAACATTGGTTTAGATGAAGCAACTCGTAAAGTGCTTGATAATGCAGCAAAACTTGGCGATACAGCAGTGGATGGCCGAGATGGTAAGTCTGGTACAGGCGATAACGCTGGTATGGGCAAAGACGGCTTAACAAAAGAAGATGGCCTAAACGGTAAAGACTTAACTACAAAAGTGAATGCACTTTCGTAACGGCGAAGCTGGTACCGTAGTGTACAGATGAAAAACGGTAAACGTTGTGAAAGCTAACGATGGTAAATGGTACTTTAGCTGATAAAGTAGATGCTACAGGTAACAAACTGGACGGTGCTACTGAAGTCGCAACACCACAAGCTCGTTTAGTGAACCCAGATGGTACAACAACTGGTGGTACAACTAAGTTAAGCAATATCGCAGCTGGTAACATTGCAGACGGCTCTACAGATGCAATCAACGGTGGTCAATTATTCACTAAGTTAGCTGAAAAAAAGCAGATAAGAACCTAGGTAACCTTGATACTGAAGGGGAAAAATAAAGTTAAAGACCTCAGCAGCAGGCGCTGTAAAAAGTAGCTGCTGGTAAAAATGTGAAGGTTACAGACGCTACAACAGACCATGTAACAACATACACAGTGGATGCTATCGATACTAAGGTAGAAGCTGGAGAAGGTCTTGAGGTTACTGGTGGTACAGAAGATACCGATAAAGTTCGTACTACAATGTAGGATTGTCTCGCTACAAAAAGCTACATTAGCGAAAGTCAGCGACATTGCTAAAGCAGTAGGCGCGATGGTGCTAACGGTATCGACGGCCGTGATGGCAAATCTGGTACAGGCGATAATGCCGGTATGGGCAAAGATGGCTTAACAAAAGAAGATGGCCTAAACGGTAAAGACTTAACTACAAAAGTGAATGCATTACGTAACGGCGAAGCTGGAACAGTGGTGTACACAGATGAAAACGGTAAACGTGTTGTAAAAGCTAACGATGGCAAATGGTACTTAGCTGACAAAGTAGATGCTACAGGTAACAAACTGGATGGTGCTACTGAAGTCGCAACACCACAAGCTCGTTTAGTGAACCCAACTGGATCCACTACAACTGCGACTAAATTAAGCAACATTGCAGATGGTGAAATCAAAGATGGCTCTACAGATGCAATCAACGGTGGCCAGTACACAGTGAATTAGCGAAAAAGCTGATGTAACAGCATTGAATGAATTAGCGGAGAAAGCGATTACTTTCAGTGCAGATACTGGAACGAATGCGACTCGTAAACTAGGAGAAACGTTAGCTGTAAAAGGTGCGGCAAACTTCACACCAGCAGCTGGGGCTACGGCAGGTATTAACATCCAAGTAGCTTCCTGACCCTACAGCAGGCTTAACTGTAAGCTTGGCAGATACGTTGACAAACATGAAAGGTATCTCTGGTAATGGCACAGATCCATTGACAATTAAAAATGGTGACAATGCAGTTATCACAGTAAAACCTGGTGCAGATGGCGCTAAAGGTGACGTAAACTTCGGTGATCTAAATTAACAAATGTGGGAGCACCTGGTGCAAATACAGATGCAGCGAATAAGTTCTACGTAGATGAAGCAATTCAAAAGCGGTCAACCAAACAGCAGCTGGTAATGCTAACTTAGGCTACAAAAGCGAATGCGGAAGAGGCTAAAACAGTAGCGGTAACAACTGGTTTACACTTCAAATCTGGTACTGGTACGATCAATGCCACTGGCGCTGAAGCAGCGACAACCAATGCAGCAACTGCAAAAACTGGTATTGCTATTTCCACAGAAGATGGCGGTATTGTTAACATCGGTTTAGATGAAGCAACTCGTAAAGTGCTTGATAATGCAGCAAAACTTGGCGATACAGCAGTGGATGGCCGAGATGGTAAAGCAGCTAATGGTAAAGAAGGCGTGGACGGCAATGCTGGTGATCATGGCTTAACTGGTAAAGATGGCCTAAACGGTAAAGACTTAACTACAAAAGTGAATGCATTACGTAACGGCGAAGCTGGTACTGTAGTGTACACAGATGAAAACGGTAAACGTGTTGTGAAAGCTAACGATGGTAAATGGTACTTAGCTGATAAAGTAGATGCTACAGGTAACAAACTGGACGGTGCTACTGAAGTCGCAACACCACAAGCTCGTTTAGTGAACCCAGATGGTACAACAACTGGTGGTACAACTAAGTTAAGCAATATCGCAGCTGGTAACATTGCAGACGGCTCTACAGATGCAATTAACGGTGGTCAATTATTCACTAAATTAGCTGAAAAAGCAGATAAGAACCTAGGTAACCTTGATACTGAAGGGGAAAATAAAGTTAAAGACCTAGCAGCAGGCGCTGTAAAAAGTAGCTGCTGGTAAAAATGTGAAGGTTAGCAGACGCTACAACAGACCATGTAACAACATACACAGTGGATGCTATCGATACTAAGGTAGAAGCTGGAGAAGGTCTTGAGGTTACTGGTGGTACAGAAGATACTGATAAAAGTTCGTACTCACAATGTAGGATTGTCTCCAGCTACAAAAGCTACATTAGCGAAAAGTCAGCGACATTGCTAAAGCAGTAGGCGCTGATGGTGCTAACGGTATCGACGGCCGTGATGGCAAAATCTGGTACAGGCGATAATGCCGGTATGGGCAAAGATGGCTTAACAAAAGAAGATGGCCTAAACGGTAAAGACTTAACTACAAAAGTGAATGCATTACGTAACGGCGAAGCTGGAACAGTGGTGTACACAGATGAAAACGGTAAACGTGTTGTAAAAGCTAACGATGGCAAAATGGTATTTAGCTGACAAAGTAGATGCTACAGGTAACAAACTGGATGGTGCTACTGAAGTCGCAACACCACAAGCTCGTTTAGTAAACCCAGATGGATCCACTACAACAGCAGAAGGTGCAACAGGTACGAAATTATCCAACATTGCTAATGGTACAATTAGCTGATAACCAAAGATGCTGTGAATGGTGGACAATTACATACTGCTAAACAAGAATTGGCAACAGCTCTTGGTGGCAATGCAACAGTTACTAATGGTGTATTAACAGGTCCTACATACAGAAATCACAAAAGATGATGGAACGAATGGAAAAGATTCTGTTAACAATGTAGGCGCAGCGGTTGAAAAATTAGATACCCGTATCAATACAGTGAAAAGGATTGGCAGTACAGCCATTGACTTTCATAGGCGATGATGCACAACAAGTAACACGTACATTAGGGTACTGAGTTAACTGTAAAGGTGCAGCGAACTTCACACTGGCAACTGATGCAACAGCAGCAGGCGTTAACATCCGCGTAGAAAAAGATCCAACAACTGATGCGAATGGTTTAGTGGTGAAATTAGCAGATACGTTGACAAACATGAAAGGTATCTCTGGTAATGGCACAAATGACCTAGTGATTAAAAAATGGTGATAATGCAGTTATCACAGTAAAAACCTGGTGCAGATGGCGCTAAAGGTGACGTAAACTTCGGCATCTAAATTAACAAATGTAGGAGCACCTGGTGCAAATACAGATGCAGCGAATAAGTTCTACGTAGACGAAGCGATTAAAGCGGTCAACCAAACAGCAGCTGGTAATGCTAACTTAGGCTACAAAGCGAATGCGGAAGAGGCTAAAACAGTAGCGGTAACAACTGGTTTACACTTCAAATCTGGTACTGGTACGATCATGCCACTGGCGCTGAAGCAGCGACAACAAAATGCAGCAACTGCAAAAAACTGGTATTGCTATTTCCACAGAAGATGGCGGTATTGTTAACATCGGTTTAGATGAAGCAACTCGTAAAGCGCTTGATAATGCAGCAAAACTTGGTGATACAGCAGTGGATGGCCGAGATGGTAAAGCAGCTAATGGTAAAGAAGGCGTGGACGGCAATGCTGGTGATCATGGCTTAACTGGTAAAGATGGCCTAAACGGTAAAGACTTAACTACAAAAGTGAATGCATTACGTAACGGCGAAGCTGGTACTGTAGTGTACACAGATGAAAACGGTAAACGTGTTGTGAAAGCTAACGATGGTAAATGGTACTTAGCTGATAAAGTAGATGCTACAGGTAACAAACTGGACGGTGCTACTGAAGTCGCAACACCACAAGCTCGTTTAGTGAACCCAGATGGTACAACAACTGGTGGTACAACTAAGTTAAGCAATATCGCAGCTGGTAACATTGCAGACGGCTCTACAGATGCAATCAACGGTGGTCAATTATTCACTAAATTAGCTGAAAAAGCAGATAAGAACCTAGGTAACCTTGATACTGAAGGGGAAAATAAAGTTAAAGACTTAGCAGCCGGTGCTGTAAAAGTAGCTGCTGGTAAAAATGTGAAGGTTGCAGATGCTACAACAGACCATGTGACAACATACACAGTGGATGCTATCGATACGAAGGTAGAAGCCGGTGAAGGTCTTGAGGTTACTGGTGGTACAGAAGATACTGATAAAGTTCGTACTACAATGTAGGATTGTCTCTAGCTACAAAAGCTACATTAGCGAAAGTCAGCGACATTGCTAAAGCAGTAGGGGCTGATGGTGCTAACGGTATCGACGGCCGTGACGGCAAACCTGGTACAGGCGATAATGCTGGTATGGGCAAAGATGGCTTAACAAAAGAAGATGGCCTAAACGGTAAAGACTTAACTACAAAAGTGAATGCATTACGTAACGGCGAAGCTGGTACAGTAGTGTACACAGATGAAAACGGTAAACGTGTTGTGAAAAGCTAACGATGGTAAATGGCACTGTAGCTGACAAAGTAGATGCTACAGGTAACAAACTGGATGGCGCTACTGAAGTCGCAACACCACAAGCTCGTTTAGTGAACCCAGATGGTACAACAACTGGTGGTACAACTCAAGTTAAGCAATATCGCAGCTGGTAACATTGCAGATGGCTCTACAGATGCAATCAACGGTGGCCAATTACATACTGAATTAGCGAAAAAAGCTGATGTAACAGCATTGAATGAATTAGCGGAGAAAGCGATTACTTTCAGTGCAGATACTGGAACGAATGCGACTCGTAAACTAGGAGAAACGTTAGCTGTAAAAGGTGCAGCAAACTTCACACCAGTAGCTGGGGCTACGGCAGGTACTAACATCCAAGCAGCTTCCGACCCCTACAGCAGGCTTAACTGTAAGCTTGGCAGATACGTTAACAGGCATGAAAGGTATCTCTGGTAATGGCACAAATGACCTAGTGATTAAAAATGGTGATAATGCAGTTATCACAGTAAAACCTGGTGCAGATGGCGCTAAAGGTGACGTAAACTTCGGTGGATCTAAATTAACAAATGTAGGAGCACCTGGTGCAAATACAGATGCAGCGAATAAGTTCTACGTAGACGAAGCGATTAAAGCGGTCAACCAAACAGCAGCTGGTAGTGCTAACCTAGGGCTACAAAGCGAATGCGGAAGAGGCTAAAACAGTAGCGGTAACAACTGGTTTACACTTCAAATCTGGTACTGGTACGATCAATGCCACTGGCGCTGAAGACAGCGACAACAAATGCAGCAACTGCAAAAACTGGTATTGCTATTTCCACAGAAGATGGTGGTATTGTTAACATTGGTTTAGATGAAGCAACTCGTAAAGTGCTTGATAATGCAGCAAAACTTGGCGATACAGCAGTGGATGGCCGAGATGGTAAAGCAGCTAATGGTAAAGAAGGCGTGGACGGCAATGCTGGGCGATCATGGCTTAACTGGTAAAGATGGCTCAAAACGGTAAAGACTTAACTACAAAAGTGAATGCATTACGTAACGGCGAAAGCTGGTACTGTAGTGTACACAGATGAAAAACGGTAAACGTGTTGTGAAAGCTAACGATGGTAAATGGTACTTAGCTGATAAAGTAGATGCTACAGGTAACAAACTGGACGGTGCTACTGAAGTCGCAACACCACAAGCTCGTTTAGTGAACCCAGATGGTCACAACAACTGGTGGTACAACTAAGTTAAGCAATATCGCAGCTGGTAACATTGCAGACGGCTCTACAGATGCAATCAACGGTGGTCAATTATTCACTAAATTAGCTGAAAAAGCAGATAAGAACCTAGGTAACCTTGATACTGAAGGGAAAATAAAGTTAAAGACTTAGCAGCCGGTGCTGTAAAAAGTAGCTGCTGGTAAAAATGTGAAGGTTGCAGATGCTACAACAGACCATGTGACAACATACACAGTGGATGCTATCGATGACGAAGGTAGAAGCCGGTGAAGGTCTTGAGGTTACTGGTGGTACAGAAGATACTGATAAAGTTCGTACTTACAATGTAGGATTGTCTCGCTACAAAAGCTACATTAGCGAAAGTCAGCGACATTGCTAAAGCAGTAGGGGCTGATGGTGCTAACGGTATCGACGGCCGTGACGGCAAACCTGGTACAGGCGATAATGCTGGTATGGGCAAAGATGGCTTAACAAAAGAAGATGGCCTAAACGGTAAAGACTTAACTACAAAAGTGAATGCATTACGTAACGGCGAAGCTGGTACTGTAGTAGTACACAGATGAAAACGGTAAACGTGTGTGAAAGCTAACGATGGTAAATGGTACTTAGCTGATAAAGTAGATGCTACAGGTAACAAACTGGACGGTGCTACTGAAGTCGCAACACCACAAGCTCGTTTAGTGAACCCAGATGGTACAACAATTGGTGGTACAACTAAGTTAAGCAACATTGCAGCTGGTAACATTGCAGCTGGTTCTACTGATGCGATCAATGGTGGTCAATTACACAGTGAATTAGCGAAAAAGCTGATGTAACAGCATTAGAAGGTAAAGTAGATAAAGCAGCTGAGTTCCATGTAAAAAGCAGACACATATGCTGTTGGTGAAGATGGTGTTGTGACTGTAAAAACAGGAAGATGGTACAGGCGCAGAAGCAACTGGTAAAGAGTTCAAAATCAGCGGCTTAGTTACGAAAAACAGATATTACAAATATCAATAACACATTAGCTGACAAAGCAGATAAAGGTACTGTAGATAGCCTAAAACAAATCCGATTACTACTAGGGGACGATGCGCAAGCTCTAACTCGTGCATTAGGTACCGAGTTAACTGTAAAGGTGCCGCAAACTTCACACCAAGTGCAACAACTCCAGCAACAGAAGCAGGTGTGAATATCCGTGTGAAAAGATCCAACTACAAATGCTAACGGTTTAGTGGGTGAAAGCTGCAGATACGTTAACTAACATGAAAGGTATCGCTGGTAATGGCGCGCATCCATTGACAATTAAAAATGGTGACAATGCAGTTATCACGGTAAAACCTGGAGCAGATGGAGCGAAAGGTGATGTGGACTTCGGTGGTTCTAAATTAACAAATGTAGGAGCACCTGGTACTGGTACAGATGCAGCGAATAAAGATTACGTAGATGAAGCGATCAAAGCTGTTAACCAAACAGCAGCTGGTAATGCTAACCTCAGGCTATAAAGCAAATGGTGGAACAGCTAAAACAGTAGCGGTAACAACAGGCTTAGACTTTGTTCAAGGTGATGGCACAACTACAACTGCAACAGCGGCTAAAGAAGGATTACATATTGAAACTGGCGATAATGGCAAAGTGATCATTGGCTTTGTCTGAGGATGCAAAAACAAAATTAGACAAAGTGGATACAATTGCTGCCACAGTAGGTACTAACGGTGCTGATGGCCGTGACGGCAAAGCAGGCACTGGTAAAGATCCGCAAGCAGCTGATGCAACAGCAGGGATAAAGGCTTAACTGGTAAAGATGGCTTGAACGGTAAAGACTTAACATCTAAAGTGAATGCACTTCGTAACGGTGAAGCTGGTACAGTGGTGTACACAGATGAAAAATGGCAACCGTTTAGCAAAAGCTAACGATGGTCAATACTATCCAGCTACTAATGTAGACAAAAGATGGTAATGTCTTGAACAATGCACAACCAGTGACAAACCCACAAGCTCGTTTAGTGAATCCAACTGGTTCTACCACAACTGCGACTAAGCTAAGCAACATTGCAGACTGGCACGATTGGAGAAAAACTCCAAAGATGCTATCAATGGTGGTCAATTACATACAGCGTTAGCTGGCAAAGTGAATACAGGTCTAGATAACCTAAGCACTGATGGAGAAAACAAAGTCAAAGACTTAGCAGCCGGTGCTGTAAAAGTAGCTGCTGGTAAAAATGTGAAGGTTGCAGATGCTACAACAGACCATGTAACAACATACACAGTAGATGCTATCGATACGAAAGTCATTGCTGGAGAAGGCTTAGAAGCTACAGGTGGCGATACAGCAGATACAGCGACTAATACACGTAACTACACAGTAGGATTGTCTCAAACTACAAAAGACACATTAGCGAAAGTCAGCGACATTGCTAAAGCAGTAGGCGCTGATGGTGCTAACGGTATTGACGGTCGTGATGGTAAATCTGGTACAGGCGACAATGCTGGTATGGGCAAAGACGGCTTAACTGGCAAAAGATGGCTTGAACGGTAAAGACTTAACATCTAAAGTGAACGCATTACGTAACGGCGAAGCTGGTACAGTGGTGTACACAGATGAAAAACGGCAAACCGTTTAGCAAAAGCTAACGATGGTCAATACTATCCAGCTACTAATGTAGATAAAGACGGCAATGTCTTGAATAATGCACAACCAGTGACAAATCCACAAGCTCGTTTAGTGAACCCAGATGGTACAACAACAGCAACTGTATTGAACAATGTGGCATCTTCCATTGAGAAAGTAAAAGCTACTGATGCTCAAGGTGCTGAGATTGCAAAAACCTACATTCTAGAACGCTTGAAAACAGCAGCTGGTACTGAATCTTCTAAACTTGGCGTAGTGAATGTGAAAGACTTGTACGACGCATCGAAAGATATCGTTGACCTTGGCTTAGACTTCTATGGCAATGACGAAGCAGAAGCAACTGGTAAAGTACATCGTAATTTAGGTACAGCTGTTAAAATCCAAGGCGCAGGTACTTTCACACGTGGTGAGGGTAAAACAAATAACATCAATGTGAAACGTAACACGGCACAAGATGGATTTGATGTGGAATTGGCTGAAAACTTAACTGGTATGAAAGAAATCGCTGGTACTGGCAAAAATGACCTAGTGATTAAAAAATGGTGATAATGCAGTTATCACGGTAAAACCTGGTACAGCTGGTACTAAAGGAGATGTAGACTTCGGTGGCTCTAAAGTGACTAATATTGCGGCTCCAACAGGTGATAGTGATGCTGTTAATAAATCTTATGTAGATGCCGCATTGAAAGGCGTAAAAGTAAAATCTGATTTACGATATGCAGCAGATACAAATGTAGGTGCTGCGGAAGGTGCAGACCACTTAACATTAGGACTTGAAACAGGTACGTTGAAAGTGGCTGGTGCAGCTGGTGAGATTACTACAAAAGCTGAAAAACGGTACGATTACGATTGGATTAGATGCCAAAAGCTCGTGAACAATTAGCAAATGCTGCTAAAGTGGGTAACACAGCATCCGATGGACGTGATGGTAAATCTGGTGTAGGTCAAGATGGCATGGTTGCAGCTGGTACAGCTGGTGCAGCAGGTCCAACTGGTAAAGATGGCTTGAATGGTAAAGACCTTGTAACAAAAGTGAATGCATTACGTAACGGCGAAGCTGGTACAGTGGTTTACACAGATGACAAAGGCAACCGTTTAGTAAAAAGCAAATGATGGCAAGTACTATAAAGCGGATGATGTAAAAGATGATGGTAACAAAAAGATGGTGCTCAAGTAGTAACAACTCCAGAAGCTCGTTTAGTCGGTCCAGATGGTTCTATAACGGGAGCTCCAACTAAGTTATCTAATATCGCAGCTGGTAACATCGAAAAAGGTTCTACAGATGCTGTTACTGGTGATCAGTTGCACAGTACGAATGAACGTGTAGGCGCTGTAGAAAAAGCTATTGCGGGCAAAGCAGATGCAACAGATTTAGCTGCGAAAAGCTGATAAACAAGTTGTAGATGACTTAGCAAAAACGTGTTGAAAAAAGGCCGTGTATTCACCGCAGATACAAAAAGATGGAAAAAGACCCATTAAAAGCTGAAGTTGGTTTAGGCGATACATTGGCTATCGAAGGTGGTGCGGATCCTGCTAAATTGACAGATAACAACATTGGAGTTGTGTTAACGCCAGCGAAAGATGGTAAACCAGCTACGATGACTGTGAAATTGGCGAAAGATGTTAAGATGGCAGACGGTACGACTTCTTATGAAGAATACTTGAGAGAGTATGTACGTAATGAAAAAGGCGAGCTAAAAACTTGACAAAGATAATCATCCAATTCCAGCTAAAAAAATGCTGATGGCACACCTAAGTATCAATTGATAAGAATGGTAAACCTATTTCTTATTCTGATACAACTATTGGAGGCAAAGGTACATTCTATGGAACTAGTCATGTAAATGGCGATGCACATGTTACTGAAGACAGCAATGGAGACCCAGTATATGCACGTACTGCTATGACTACTGGTAATGGCACTGTATATACATCTCATGTAGACGATAAAGGTCGTTTAGTATATAACTATAAACACGATCTCCAAAATACAGTGACTACTGTTGTTAATCCAGAAGGTGTTACAATTATTCCTGGTGAATATAAAGAGAAAGCGCCTGTATCTCTTACAGAAAAACGGCTTAAACAACGGTGGCAATACAATCCGTAATGTAGCCCCTGGTGTATACGAATCTGATGCAGCTACTGTAGGTCAATTGAATGCAGCCACAAACACAATGACTCGTCAAACGAACGAAGTAGGTGCTCACGCAGCCGCATTAGCAGCGATGAACCCATTAAGCCACGATCCACTTAAAAATCTCAAGTAATGGCTGGTGTTGGTAAATACAAAAAAACAGCAAAGCCCTTGCATTAGGGGTGGCTCATTATGCTAACGAAGATACGATGTTCAACGTAGGTATCAGCGTTGGCGGTGGCGAAAACATGATGAATGCAGGTGTGACATACCGATTCGGTGGAGAAGACAGCATGATTCCTGAACGCTACAAAGGTGGTCTCAATTTCTTCCGTCTACATTTTACAAGATGAAGTATCTGCCCTTAAGGCTGAAAAATGCACAAGTGAAAGCAGATAACGAGCAAGTAAAAGCAGACAATGCACGCATGAAAGAAAACTATGAAAAAGTAATGCAAGATAATGAAGAAATGAAAGCACAAATTAAAATGCTTATGGCTCACATGGGCATTAAATAATAGAAGGATTCTATTCCCCACAAAGAAAGGTCATAGACTTTCATAAGAAAAACCCTCCTGAGGTACATACCTTGGGAGGGTTTTTCTAATTTGTGCTGTCAGACAGATTGCCTCTTTTTATATGTGGAAGGGAAAAATATGTTATAATAAAGGTAATCAATAAAATTATCAATTAGAGTTAATATGAAAGTTACCTATTTAGAGCATAGCGGTTTTGTCATTGAAGATGGAAAACGGGCTTATGTATTTGATTACTGGAAAGATCCAGCTGGTGTGGTAGATACATTAGTGGAACAAGACTACGAGTTACATTTCTTTGTATCCCATATCCATCACGATCATTATGTGAAATCAATTTTCAAATATTTACCATATATACACAGTGTTTGGTATCATGAAGATGTACCAGCTTTGAGAGATGCTTATCAACAAGTACAGGAGATAGTAGATACTAGCAAGATGGTGAGAAAGTTAACTTACTATTAGAACGAATCAACAAGGATTATCCTAGTGCGGGCCAGACTATAGCAAGGGAAACTTTGACAGAAGAGATAATACAACAAGTATTTTTCTTTGCGTTCTATGGCAGTAGGTGAAACTTAGAGGGTGAAGGCCTCAACTGTCACCATGTTTGGCTCCACGGATGCAGGCGGTTCGTTCTTGGTGGATACAGGGACACATCGAATCTTTCACGCAGGAGATTTAAACTGGTGGCATTGGTCTGGAGATACGCCGGAAAAATATTGCAGAGGCGAAAAGCGTTAAAGAGAAAGAGTTCGCTCCTCTCACAGGTGTATCCGTAGATATCATGATGTTCCCGGTGGATGCTCGTCTAGAAGTAGCCCGTGAATGGGGGAGCCTTAGAAGTGTTAGATATGATGAACACGAAACTATTTATTCCTATGCATGCCAATGGTCCTATTTAGTGCCATCGGAAACATTCCGGCACACATACCAAACCAACGGTGTTGTGATTCCTACACAGCCAGGGGATGCGGTGGTAGAGGAAGTGAAGTAAATGACACCATGGTTACAACGACATGGAGCGACTTCCTTATTAGTCTTGATGGCAGTCATATTCTTAGTGACCTATCCCTTTCATAGAGATCCCTTCTGGGGGCTTATCACGCATATTTCAGGGGCTGCCATGATTGGTGGCTTAGCTGACTGGTATGCGGTGATGGCGCTGTTTACGAAACCCTTAGGGATTCCTTTCAAAACGGCGCTCATCCCTAGGAATAAGGCGCGGTTCGTGGAAATGGCACGGCATATGATGGTGGACGAACCCTTCGGGTGTCCCACATGTACGAGGTGCTGAAACAGGAACGTGTACCGCAGCGGATTGTGTCATTTATGAATAGTGCTACGGGTCGGGGATATGTTCATGTGTGTTTTGAGGAATTGAAAGACCATGTATTGCCTCATGTGAAAGAAAATTTATTGCAAGAGCAACTGCTAGGTCACATCAAGAACGGTGTGGAGTCTTGGCGAGTGACGCCTTTGTGGTTAGCTTGTGTCGCCAACTCTTAGAACCAGAACGAGCAGAGGTGTTATGGATGCACATCAATCGTATGCTCCAACGATTACTTGCTGCGGAGGAATTCGCCCTTATTTATAGGGATTGGTGTCCTCTCAGATGAACCGCTACGCAGACCATTCTTTTTACGAGAATTGGCGCTAGCATTGGGCGGGGAGTCACTTTCACCGGAGTACATTACGCACATGATACAAGTGAAAGGCTGTGCCTATTTGATGAGTCAAGAGTCCTTGCAGTCGCCTTTGGGGGCTGCGGTGTACACGAAGGCTTGGTGGGCAGTGGATGAATTAGCACAAAATGGGCAGTGGCAACAAAAAAACTAGAAGATAAAAAGAATGCATGGTTCCGAGAGTTTATCGAAGATGGCTATGTGTTACAAGATACCTTAGACCTTGCGCGCTATGTAGAGCAAGGGAAGCGGAATTATACCATTTCTTTTGAGCGGTTGGAAACGAATGCTATAAAAGGTCGAAAAGCAGAGCGATTTATTTTATTCCAATTGTTGCACGTCTTAAATTACGTGCGCCCTTGGATTGAACACATTGTCGTGCGCGAGATGAATCGATTTACACCAGAGGAAATTACTCGCATTTTACAATCTAAATTGGGCTATGATTTGCAGATGATACGCATCAACGGATCCTTGGTGGGCGCTATCTTAGGGTGGTCTTTTTCTACGGATTGACCTTGCTGAAAGGAGGGATCTTATGAGCCCTCGTGTCATAGAACTCAGCAGGAATCCCTATACAATGTGATGCAAACCGACTGTTGATTACTATGGCGGTGTTGTTTGCTTTTTGTGGTGGGGTCAGTGGTATATCTTGGCTCCCTTGGTATGATGGTTTTGTATTGGTTTTGTCCAATCTGCCCTCATCGGCAGCGTAGCGGACTGGTTTGCGGTGACTGCTTTATTTCGGAAACCGTTGGGGTATCCTTTCATACAGAGCTGATTCCACGGAATAAGAATCGCCTTATTGAGGGGATTATCCGCATGGTGAATACGAAACTACTTACCTATGACCAATGTAAAAGTGCCATTGAACGGGTACAGTTTGTGCCTTTCTTAGATCAATATATTCGCAGTGATGTAGGGACGGAATACGGTGCGCCAAAGGGCGATTGCCGCGGTGTTGTCGGAGTTGTGGGAACGTCGTAGCGATCGGGAGTGGGCCCAATGGGGTGCACAGCGGTTGCGAAAATTTTTGCATAACCAATCTTTCATCGGTCCTATGCAACAGACTTTACTGCATGTGTGTGAACATAATCGCTATGAAAGTGTGGTCATTCGAGGGATTGACTATTTACAACGGGCGTTATATACGCCAAAGGCACAGCAATGGCTAGAAGCGGTCATTGAAGAAGAAATCGAAAAACGTAAAAAGATGTATTAGCAGCAGTTCTTATTGGACTTTCAGAGGGATTGAACATTGTGAACGTCCAAGAAATGGCACGGCTATCATCGAAGAAGCACATCAAATGTTGGAGCGATGGAAACAGCCGAACAGTACGGGAGCGCTTGGTATGGTTACGCCAATGGGTAGGTCCTTTGACAACAGATGGCATCAAATCGAACGATTACAAAAACATTGGACGATGCCATCCAACAATGGATTGATGTGCAAGATTGGGAGCTTATGCTAGAAGCGTACGTGTGTCCACGGATTCGTGAAGGCATGGTGTCCAGCGATGGGTCATCGCCAATGGCGATTGCTTTGGAATCGAGCTCCAAAAACTTATGGAACCAATACTGTAAAGAGCCGGGCATGGTGGAACGCCTAGAAGAAGCGTTGACACACATTATGCTACACATTGCGTCTAAAAGCCATGGATTTATTGGTATCATCATCCGTGAAGTGCTACAAAGTTTGAGTACAGAACGGTTCATCCATTTTATTGAAAGTAAGGTGGAAGAAGACCTTGCTTGGATTCGCATTACTGGAGCCCTCGTGGGTGGCGTAGCAGGATTGGGAACGTGGTTATTCTTGTATTACGTGTATGAGCCAGTATTGCAGAGCTTGGGGAATTATCTAGTTCTGCATATAGTTTATATTGAACTCAATGCTAGTATGCTGATACATTGCTTTAGATAGATGCAGTATATTCTCATACCTTATGCATGGGTAAGCAATGTTGAATGGAAACTACAACTAATACTTTTGAGAGGTAGTGTTTGTTGTATCTAAGGGATTTATTATAAAAATCTTTATATAACAGAAAAGTAGGGGACCCAGATTCGTTGGAATCGGGTCCCCTATTTCTCATTTGAAAAGTTCTATATGGTTGCAGCTCTCTAATTGAGACATATAGGTAATGAAAAAGTTTCGTTGTTACAGGGTATATGATTATGCTTGTTGTACAGTGTTAAGGCTTAGCTCTAGGTCTTTGATCATTTGCAGATCATCCATTGGAGAGCGACCAGTTGCTGTTAAGTAGCCACCTACCATGATACCGTTCAAGCCACCTTTTTAATGCGTAAGCTTGTAAGTCACGAAGGTTCACTTCACGACCACCAGCGGTACGGATCGATGCATTTGGTAATACAAACGGAACACAGCGAAGGTACGAAGGATTTCCAATGGAGGAATTGGTTCGTTGTTTTCAAATGGTGTGTTCTTGATTGGGTTTAGTATGTTTAATGGAATAGAATCAACACCTCAAACGTTTTAACTCGAATGCCATTTCAACACGTTGCTCTTTCGTTTTCGTTCAAGCCTAAAAGATACCACCGGAGCAAACGCGAATGCCTGCTTTTTGGGCATTGGAGATAGTGAACATTTTATCTTCATAAGAGTGTGTAGTACAAATGTTCTGGGAAATGGCTTGGCGCTGTTTCGATGTTGGAGTGATAACGGGTCACACCTATTTCTTTTCAATTGAACAGCTTGTTCATAGGTCAATAGGCCGAGAGAACAACAAATCTCTAAACCAGTTTCTTTGCGGATACGAGTTAAAGCACGTAAGATTTGTTCGAATTCTTTTGGATTGTCTGTATTACGACCACTTGTTACGATAGAGAAGCGGATGGCCCCAGCTTCTTTCGCTTTTTAGCGGCGTTGACGATTTCATCCTCTTCCATGAAAGGATACACAGTCACACCTGTGTCATGCGATGGGCAGATTGAGCGCAGAATTTACAGTTTTTCTGGGCACTTACCGGAACGGGCGTTCACGATGGCATACAGGTCTACTGTATCGTCATTGAATTTTTGACGGATTTTGTCAGCCATAGCTAAAAGAATCATGGTGTCATCATCGGATGTGTGAATCAGTTGTTCCGCCTCTTCACGAGTAATCTCGCCACCATCTAATACCTTTTGTGCGTATGCTATGATTGTTTCCTAGGAAATAGATTTTGATACAGTTTCCATAATTACACCCTCGTAATAGTTGTTTGATTTTAATGACTACATCATAATGACTACATTATATATCTATTGTTAACTAGAGTCAATAGATTATGCGTTAACATTTATAGGTCGTCTCTTGTTCCGTTATGCAGCCTATTGCGGGTTTTATTAGATAAGTAAGAGCACGACATATTCCTCCACAAACTGATACAGTGGTTAGGTTTGCTCCGGAAACATGTCGTGCTCTTCTTGCACTTGTGTAATTTAGGTAGTAAGGGGTGCCACAAGGTTGCTACGCATAACTGCGTTCCTCAGGGGATTGAAAGAAGGGATAAGTACTTATCAAAGAAATCCTGAGGTTGGCTTATTTAGGGGTATATTTTAAAATTCTGCGATTGTGGAATATTATTCTATATGTGAATTTGTGATATAATAGGTTTGTAGAAGAGTTAATGACGTGCTGTTAGGGCTCATCTCGTCCTCATATGGGAGGAGGTGGTTGCTAGGACTAATATGAAAAATCTCCTTGATTATTTCTATTGCTAGTTTAGCAATTCAACCTCATCGATCTAGTAAAATAGACTAATGAAAAAGCCCTAACGGATAAGGTCTCACACACCTCAGCACGTTAAGCATATTTCATTTTGCATTCTTTTTGAGATGAGCCTGACGCCAGCACACGTTACTAGCTCTTCTTTTCTATAGGATAAGTATAGCATTGTTTATTGTTAAATGCAAATATCGCAGAGTTTACGTGAATATATGGAGAAAAAGTCGTTGAAATTATAGGCGATAAATGGTAAAATAAATTCAGCTAAACAAAGATTTTATAAAGAAAAGCACAAAAACTCCCTAGGGTGCCACCTAGGAGTTTTACTTTGTATTAGTTTATAGATCAATACAAAATCTAGGATTGTTACAAGTGGAATAGCAATTCAATCCATTTGCGAATATAGTAGCCAATTATATTCGCCAAAATATGACTTTAAAAAGAGATTTTATAAAGAAAGTCACAGTATCACCTCCTCCTGTTACGGAATCGGTTTCACCTGTAACGAGATTAGTATACCATAAACAGTTATTTAAATATATGCATAATGTTGATAGTTAAGTCGAGTTTATAACGATAAAAAAATGCTTTTTGGTGTAGTCATTTTTCGTGTTTACTTTTATAATATAAGGTAAGAGTATATCTTAGAAATGATGGTTCAGAATTTTTGAAGGTAGCGGCGTAAGAAATGTAACTACTAAAGAATCGAGAACAAAAAGATATATACATTTAGAGACGTAAGGTTGTTGTTTTGGAGGGTCTAGATGATTGTCCTAGATGCGAATGCAGGGGTTCCCATGTACGAGCAGGTATATGAGGCTGTAAAGTGCATATTGAGCAGGGTTTGTTCCGTCCAGGGCAACGTCTCCTTCTATACGTGCTATGGCGGCGCAGTTGGGTGTCAGCAAGATTACGGTGAACAAGCGTATGTGCAGTTGGCGACGGAAGGATATATTCTGCCCATAACAAGGCGCCCTATGAGGTGCTAGAGATCTCCCGCCCTTTGGGGGATATTATGACAAATGTGACTTATACTGCTACTACATCTAATCAAACATGGGCGAGCATAGGTGATACAAATCATGCGCTCAGAAGAGCTAACATCGTATCGTGATAGGACTGAACAGGCATAGCAAATTCTGCTTTGTATGAAGAAACGAATAGACTGCCCCATTCGATCCTTTACAACTTCGCTACTGGCGCCATGGACCCGGAGGGATTTGATTTCAAACGGTGGAAGCGCTTTATTGGCTATGCTTTACGAGACACAAAGCGACTGATGACCTATGGTCAGCTAGAAGGCGAACCTGAGCTGAGGTCGGCTTTGAATCAATATTTGCAACAGGCGCGAGGTGTGCGGGCATCAGCAGAGCGAGTGCTTGTGACCAGTGGCACTCTCAATTCGTTGCATATGATTGCGTCCTTGTTACAACGCCAAGGGAAATCCAAGGTAGCCATCGATCGCCAAAGCCCCAGTTTCGCTAAAGCTGTATGGAAAGATTACGGCTTTTCTGTAGTAGAGGTGGATACAGGAGATCCACAATGGATTCTCACGTTAGAAGTAGCGAATGTGGGCGTCGTATACTGTATGCCGTCTCATGGTGATAGTATGGGCCGTATTATGACGATCCAAGAGCGAACAGAGTTATTACGGTAGGGCCCAGAGTCGAAAGGCCTTCATCATAGAAGACGATTATGATAGTGAACTTCGCTATTATGGGAAGCCAGTGTTATCGTTGCAGGGTATGGATCTCCAAGATTGTGTGATTTACATGGGCACGCCGTCGAAGGTGTTACCGCCGTCGATTCGGTTGAGTTACCTAGTGTTGCCGGTGGTTCTCTATGAGGACTTTCACAAGCACCGTAAGGCCTATGGGCAAAGTGCAGGCGTGTTAGAACAGTTGGCATGGGCCATGTACATGGATGAAGGGGAGTGGCATAAACAAATTCGCCGCCTTCGCAAACATTATTTAGAAAAAAGTAAGTATTTTACAAGTCTGTTGCGCCACTATTTGGATGATACTTATGAGGTCATCGATCCAGAGGGCGGTGTCTATGCAGGGATCCGTAAGGCACACAATAGGGGTGATGTGCTTTCGTCTGCGAGCGTTAAAGGCTGGTTGCGATATTAAGGTCATAGACAGAGATGAGACCGGTATTGTAGAGGTGTTGTTATCGTTCAGCGGTATACCGACCCGTGACTTAGAACGGGCGGTGCAAGTATTAGCTGAGGCTTGGAAAGGGTTATAATATGGGCATACCATTTCGATTCATACAATGTGGGGATCTCCATTTAGGGGCACCCTTTCGCTATTTAAAATCTTTTGGCAGTATCCTCAGACGAGGCTATGATGCGCGCCACCGCGGGTCCTTTCAGAATATCGTGAACCTAGCCATCCGTCAGCGTGTGTCAGCGGTGCTTATTACGGGGACGCTCATGATGGGGCGGATCATCCCCTTGAGGCGGAGATGCACTTTGTGCGTGCCTGTGAAAGTCTCGCCAAGGAGCACATTCCTGTCTATGTAGTGCAAGGCAATCATGACCCTTCTGAAAGTTGGAAACGGCATATGCCATTGCCCGATAATGTCCATATTCGTGCAGCGGACCGGAGTGGATCGGTTTTCGCTTATGGTGCATGGTCAAGAGGTGGCAGGCATCTACGGTCGCAGTATTTCCAGTGATACCCAATATGAGGACCTCGCATCGGATATTCACCCCTTTGCGTAGCGATCCTTTTCCATCGCTCTTGTACATGGAACGGTGGGACGTCATGAAGGGCATGACCAGACGGGTCCTTGTTCCTAGATGCGTTGCGCCGTATTCCCATTCAATATTGGGCGTTTGGGCACATTCATAAACGCCAGATTCTGAGCGAACAGCCTCATATCGTTTATGCGGGAGAATAGCCAAGGGCTTGCACCGTGGTGAAAGTGGCCCGAAAGGGTGCTATGTGGTGGATGTATCTAGCCGTGGTACTGTGGAAGTACACTTTCACGAGACCAATGCGATCCGATTTGCAGAAGATACTATTGATTTAGGGACAAGTGCAATCGGTAGTGAGATGCTAGAAATGTTGCGCCACAAAAAAGAAATGATCCGAAAACCAGGTATGTCTATTTTGTTGACACTTAGACTTATTGGAGAAGGACCTTTATCAGAAATGGCGAATGACAATGCAGTGCGTGCCACATGGATGGAGGAAGCCCAAGCGGAAGAAGGTGGCAAACATGGCGTGTATATCATCGGCATCGAATGCGATACTTTCAGTAGTGGTAAGCAAGGCGTTGCGCCAGGCATGGTCAGCGATTGTGTGAAAGCCTTGGAGGCTATGGATACGGGTGCGGATTCGTTACTGAACATTGTGAAAGAGCGACCAGAGTGGAAACGCTTAGGGTATGTATAGCCAGTTAGTAACAGATGACATGGTGCAGTCTGCCCTATGAAAAAGGCGCGACGGGAAGGAATCCGTTTATTACAGGGGAATGAGTATGAAGATTAAAGAAATATATATAGAACACTATGGCCCCTATGAACAGTGGGACCTTTCAGCCTCATGAACGAGGACTGCATGAGCATACGGACCGAATGGAAGCGGAAAAACAACACTGCTCCAAGCCTTTCGTGGCATTTTGCTAGGGCACGAAGCGGAAAGAAGAACCTGTAGAGGGGCATATTGTGGTAGAACGAGATGGCAAGACGTACCACATTGGTCGCAAAGGAAAAACCTTGGACTTTTACGAAGTGGGTGGTCAGCGGTATACGGTGGAGCCGGCGGAATTGTGGTGGCAGGGCTAGACAAAAAAACCTACGATCGTATTTTTTTGCTATTACCTTGGATGACCCTACAAGGGGTGGATATTATCCAAGAGGTGGACGTGACGCACACGGTTCTTTGGTGCTGAAGGTGGCGAATCCTTGGGGACCCTCGTGAAAGATGTAGATGAACTGGCTAGTCAATTGCTAGTGGCATCACCTACGGGAAAGCGGACCATCAATACGTTATTGGACCGCTTGCAAGAGGTGGAACGAGATATCCTAGCTACAACAAGGAGAACAGGAGTATTATACTTGGCAAGCTTCGTTGGAAGAGCTAGAAAGAAAAGAAGCTACTTTGCAAGAACAACGACAAGAGCGGAAGGAATATCTGCAAGATGTAGAGCGAGTTCTCCGTGCGTGGGATACGTATAAACGAGGGGAAGAAGCAAAACAAAAAATGCTCCAATTTCATGTAGAAGAGTCGTTGGAGCGAGAGACGTTTTTAGCATTAGATGAAGAAATCCGCCGTTGCCAAGAATACATGCGCGTGTGGCGCGGCAAGGAAGAGGGATTGGTGCCAGATAATTTCGACCCAGAAGATAGACTGGGGATGTATGAACAAGAGATTGAAAGTTTATACCAAGAAGTATCAAAATGGACGCAGTTAGAAAAAGAATGCCGTGAGGGGGATCTATATTTAGAAAAAGTGAAAGCTCAATTGGCATTTATTCGTAAATCCCATGTGTATTGGCGTGATGTGGAAGACTTTCCCAGTGATGTGAATTGGTATGATGGAGAGCAAGTGGCGCGCCAGTTGCGCAGTGCTCGTGAGGCTTATGAGGCGTGGCAACGACGAGAGCCATTTCCGCAAGATGATCAGAGCTCGTGAGGTGACGGAAGCGGTCACAGCCCTAGAAACTAAGCATAGGAATTTAACGGCATTGAAAGAAGCCTACATAGCACAAGAACCTGAGGACTCCGTCGTGACAGTAAAATCTGGCCGCTCTTATTATATAGGTTCCACAGTGTTGGGTATCCTAGGGGTGGCTTTTATTGGCATGGCATATGACTTATGCTGAGACGATTGGTGTACAGGCCATAGGTGGAGCGGTTGGCATATTGCTAGCCATAGCTCTAGGCTATCAAGGGTATGGGACAGGAAACATAGTTCCAGAGGGTTGCGAATAAAAACTACTAAGGATGTTTCTGACTTAGAAGCTAAAAGCAGGTCGCTCCATGCCATCTACAGAATCTGACTATGAAAGCTTACTTTCAGAGATACAGGCAGTAGAGGAAGCAATCAAAGGATTACGGAGATGATGTGAGCCATTTCAAAGCCTACGAAGTGATGAAAGCCCAGTGGGTGGCAGAAGGTAAAACCTTAGAGGCGGCAGGCACTGAAGCCATGGACGTGTGGGGAAGCGTGGTTACCAAAGGGGCTAAACAGACGAACCGAGATGATGCGTTCTATGGCATGAAGGAAGAGTATCAAAGCCTATCATGAGCGATTGCGCGAATTTGAAGGATACCAAAAGCTAAAGTGCGGTTGCATCATGAACAATTAGAAACCATCGTGAATCGATGCCGAAACTTGTGGGCGTCCTTGCAGATGAACACAGTGCCGTCCATCGTGGAACTACGGGTGGTGTATAATCAGCTACAATTGCACAAACAAAATCGTGTGCGTGGGAGCAAAAGGAAAGCCAGCGCAAAAATTATCGGGAAGAATATGCCACATGGAGCAAGAAAGAAAGAATTATTCCTTGCCCAAGAAGAGTTAATTCAAAAGGGGCATGAAGAGTGCCGCAGAATACCGTCAGCGTTTGTTGCAACAAGATCAGCATAAGCAATGGGAGACCATTTATCGCCAAAGTCAGCGGCAATTAGAATTGTTGGCACCGAAAGAGTTTCATAGAGATGTGTGGTACCGCCGTTTGCAGGGCAATGATAAAAAAACAAATGGGGAATTGGAGTACTCCCTGCAGCGAAACGGAATTGGCGAATATTGAATCATCTCTGCAGGCGTTGTATGAAGAGAGCGAGGCACTTTGCAAGAATCTATGCGCCACTTGAGTACGTCCCATGCAGTGACGGAGGCATTGCTGAAAAAGAACAGTTAGAAGCGGAGCTCCGAGAAGCCTTGGAAGCGTGGATGACCTGTGTGTTCATCAATCATGGTATGGAACTGGCGCAGCAAGAATACGAAACAGATCGGCAACCGGCTATGCTGGCGAGGGCATCTGGTATGTGAAAGCCATGACAGGGGGCATCTATACATTGCACATGGATGACACCCATAAGGAGCCTATGTGAAAAGACACGACGGGTCGAGAGATTCCTCTAGGAAAATGGAGCAGTGGTCTAGGTGATCAGTATACTTGGCATTGCGACTAAGCCTAGCAGAGTCCTTCGGGGAAAAGATAGAATCCATGCCGTTGCTGTTAGATGATGTGTTGGTGCGCTTTGACCTAGAGCGACAAAAAGCTGACATTGCAAGTGATCGAACAGTTGAGTGAGCATACGCAGGTGTTCCTGTTTACCTGCCATGAGACGACGAGCCAGCTGGTTGGTGAGAGGGTACATCGTTACGACCTCACTCGTGACGTTACTTGTAACGTTATGTAGGGTCGTCACTTGTAACGCTATGTAGCCTGTAGCGGGGATTAACTGAATAGGGTGAGGGAAGAGCACGACATATTCCAATCCGAACTGATACAGTGGTTAGGTTCGAATCGAAACATGTCGTGCTCTTCTTGTGTTATGTGTGATTTAGGTAGAAAGGACCCGCCACAAGGCTACTAGCACGTGACGGCGTTCCTCAGGGGCTCCTTTTTGTTGCTTTTTAGTTATCGCGATTTTTAAGATTTGAGGTAGCAATAAAAGTTCACGTTATGGGAAATTTTATAGTATAATACATAGTATAAGAGTCATCAACGTGAGTTGGGCTTATCTCTTCCTGTTATGGGAGGAGGTGGTACTATGATTTAGAAAAAATCTATAGACTGATTTTTAATTCTAAAGTTAATAGTACAACTCATTGATTTGTTTAAGTAATTAATGAGAAAGCCTAACGTAAAACGTAAGTATTGAGAGTACTACACACGTTAGGCCGTCCATTTAATGTCCTTGAGATGAGCCTAACGCCTTCGCACGTTGATGGCTCTTCTTTTTGTTACATTTATTATAGTCACGGTTTATAGGGTGTATTACAAGGCTACTGTGGATAAGGGTGTGCCTTGAGGGGTAGCTGTATATAATTGGTATATAGTATGGTAAAATAGACTTATAATTAATGACTCAATAATATAACAGTATGTGTGTGTATGTTATGAAGTTAGGTAAGCTTTCAGAGGTAGATATTAGAAATCTTTGGAAACATGAACAATATGATTTTTCGGAGTGGCTATCTAAAAAGAAGAAAAATATAGAGATACTTGGAGATGAAATAGGATTAACGCTAACTGATATTGATAAGGAAGTGTATGTCGGGTCTTATCGATGTGATTTGGTGGCCCATGATGAAACTACGGGAATCAAGGTAATTATTGAAAATCAGTTAGAAACGACAAATCATGATCATTTAGGAAAGATTTATTACCTATGCATCTGGGTTAGATGCAGATGTAGTAATTTGGATTGTGAAAAGAAGCTAAAGAGGAACACCGGAGCGCAGTTGAATGGTTAAACAATAAGACCACGAAAGATGTATCTTTCTTTTTAATTGAAATTCACGCCTACCAAATTGGAGATTCGTTGCCAGCACCTAAATTTGTGCTAGTGGAAAAGCCTAATGATTTTCTAAAAATGACTAGTACAAATCGGGAAACGGTGAGTTAGTAAAAGTGAAGCTGATCGCTTGAATTTTTTTGGACTCGTTTTAACCAAGTGTTAGTAAGTAGAAATAGACCGTTTAATGTTAGAAAGGCGCATACAGAACGGTGGTATAGTGTAGCGATGGGAACAAGCGAAGCAGGATAGCCATTTCCTTATTAGGTAGAACGGGTCAGATTAGCGTAGAACTTACTATTAAAGATAATAAGCAAATGTTTGATAGGTTATATGGGATGCGGGATGTGATAGAAAATGAATTGGGTTTGTCTATGCAGTGGCAACGATTAGATAATAAAAAGGCATCTAGGATTCTATATTACATTGATGGACTAGATTTTGACCGGCAAGAAAACCATGGTGAACTGATTAATGAAATTATTGATAAGGCAATCATAATGAGAGATGTATTTAAACAACACATATAAATTGTCACTTGTAATGCTATGTAGCCTGTGGAGGATTAACTGAATAGGGTAAAGGAAGACCGTAACATACTCCTTCTCAAACTGATCCTACGGTAGGTTTGTTCAGGAGCATGTTATGGTCTTCGCGTTTGATGATTTTTATCAGTAAAGGTCGCCATAAGGCTACTACGCTCTAACTGCGTTCCTCTGTGGGCGATTTTTGTTACTTCGATGATAGAGATTTTTAAGATTTAGGTAGCAATAAAAGTTCACGTTATGGGAAATTTTTATAGTATATTACATAGTATAAGAGTCATCAACGTGAGTTGGGCTCATCTCTTCCTGTTATGGGAGGAGGTGGTTGCTATGACTAAGTATGAAAAGATTTCCTTAATCATTGCGCTTACTAGTTTAGCAATTCAAATCATTGACGTATTAAAATAGTCAATGAAAAAAGCCTAACGTAAAAGAGGTGTTGCAGACCTCACACGTTAGGCTATTTCAAATTTTATCGCTTTTGAGATGAGCTCAACGCCAATCACACGTTGATGGCTCTTCTTTTTGTTACATTTATTATAGCACGGTTTATAGACGCATTACAAGGCTATTATATGTGATGGCGTTCGTATGCTAGATATTCCGAGGTAAGAGTAGTATAATACTCACTATATGAGAGGAGCGGATGATGAACTATTCTTGGATACGGAAATATTGGATATATATAACAGTGGTGACGGGGTTAATCATTGCCGGCGGTGTATTTGCATGGATACAGCCCAAAACGGTGCAAGTGGTGAACCCGGTGGAACGTCAAATGCCGGTGCGAATCAGTCACGAGGCGAACATTACGGCATTACATAGGCTAGCGTGGAACCGACAGTGTTGGGACCGGTGTCTACTTTTACGGTGAAAGTAGGTGACATGGTGAAAAGCCGGTCAAGTGCTGGCTATGATTGATACCACATCGCTACAACAACAGTTACAGTCTTTATTAGGGCAGTTACAGGAAACGCGCAGTCGAGCGCCACAGCAGAATACATCTACTACTGTGGTAGGTGGCAGTGTGTCGTCAGCGGATGTAGAACGGGCGCGCTATATGCGTGATACGGGTATCATTACCAATCGAGAGTTTCGAATCGATTGCGGCCGAGGGCACAATCACAGTGGTAACGGTTCCGTCCTATACAGGCGGTTCAGGAGCGGATACTTCTGGAATAGAAGCTGCCATTGCAAAACTACAAGCGCAGATGGCAGCGGCCCAAATACTTTCACCGATGGAAGGAAAGGTGGCAGCTATCTATAATGAAGATAGGAAGATTGCTATTGAGGGAAAACCATTGTTGTTAATACAACAAGATTCTCCCGTGGTGGCTACGTTGAGTGTACCACAAAGCTTTGGTACGATTTTGAAACAGCCCTAATGTCACTGGTGGCGTACAAGTTCTATCTTGATGTTAATGGAACGCAGGTGCCAGGGCAAATTACATTTGTGGGAACGGAATCGGGACCTAGTATTACTGTAAAAAGCAACTTTCAATGTGCAGCCGGGGCAAGTGACGATTGGTGAGTTCTATACATTGGTGATTGAAACGAAAGCGGAAGCACCAGCTCTAACGTTGCCTAAAGAAGTCATTCGTGATGGAGAAATGGCAAATTTGTGTATGTGGTGACGGACAATAATACGATTGATATACGAACCATTGAGAACCGGATTAGAAGTAGATGGTGTGGTGACCATACTAGATGGACTATATCAGAAAGATCGAGTGGTGACAGATAAAGGGAACTACGAACTCAGGCGAAAGCGTTCACTTGTGATGCTATGTAGCCTGTGGCGGTCTCATTTATATAGTAGGAAACGAGCAGCATATTCCTTCACAAACGGCACTACGTAATGTTTGTTCAGGAACATGTTGCTCGTTTCTGTATTTACATCACAATTAATATAAGACCGCCACAAGGCTACTACGCATAACTGCATTCTCTTCGGATCGGGAAGATACAATGCTGACACAAGGTCATATGATATTGAATAATATATCGCCTCATATAATGTTATGAGGTCTATAAGGATATTAATATATGTATAAAAAGAAAGACGAGTAAGGCATTCATTGATGACACTGTGTAATATTTGCATAGAAAAATATTGCTCCGTTCCATGCCTTTATGTAGTTAGAAAAAGGACTTCGGAGGACGTTTAAAATGTATTGGTAATAAGTGAGGGTAAGTGCATATGTCTCATATACTATATAAACATTGAAGAGTAAAAGAAAATAAAAATTGTGCTAAGGGTATAATACATTTTAGTGACAAAAATAAAAAAATAAGAAGGCTCTCTGTTATAATGAAAGTTGCTAAACCGAATCATTATTTCAAAGGAGAGACCTTCTTATGTCATCTATTATAACTGAAGAATTACGCTTTCGTAAACTAGTTTGTGAATATGCTATAAAACACAAAAATAATGCTGAAGCAGCTAGACGGTATCATACAAGTAGACAACAAGTACAACGCTGGGTAAAAACGCTATGATGGAACTATTGAATCTTTGCGGTTAAAGAGCCGTAGACCGCATTCTCATCCAAATCAACATACAGAAGAAGAGTTATCCCTAATTAGCGCGTATACTCAAAGTTTAAACATGAAGGGTTGGCACAAGTATATACGGAAGCTAAAAACGAGGATATACTCGATCCTATGGATCAAATGTGTTGTCAAATTAGACAGAATATACCTAAGGTTAAAGTGAAAAAAACAATACTATAAAAGTAATTGAAGCCTGATGTAGTTACCTATCCAGGTGAAAAAGTACAGGTGGATATAAAATATGTTCCAGAAGAGTGTCTATTGTTTCCAACTGATGGTATTAAATATTACCAAATTACTGCTATTGATGAATATTCTAGAAAGCGTATATTATCTATTGTGAGATGAAAAGAGTGTAACTAATACGAGTAAATTCTTAGTGGATTTAGAGGCTCGTATGGGCTTTTAAAAATAGATACGATACAGACAGATAATGGACGAGAATTTACGAATTATGGTCGTAAGGAACGAGAGTGTTTGTTTGATCGAGTGTTACGTAAATTAGGTATAAAAACATAGCTAATTCGCCTCATTTTCTCCATGGCAAAATGGAAAGGTAGAGCGGAGCCATAAGGTTGATGGAGAAAGATTCTATACAAGAAGGTTTTAGGAGTCTTAACACTTTCTTAAAGGCACATCAACGATATGCAAGTGATATAATAACATAGCACAAAAAAAGTATTGGGATTTAAATCTCCCAATGAATATGTAGCAGAGTACTTCTTAAATAAATCTTTAGGAGGTTGTGTCACAAATGTTTGACTACTATAGAGAAGAGTAAAAGAAAATAAAATTGGGGGTTGCTTTTTATTTGGAAATGGAATATACTATAGTACATGTTCGAGAGAACAAGGTATTCACGCTTCTGTAAGTGATGAATAAAAAAGATTAAAATAACTGTTGACACAAACTTGTGAATCTGTTATTATAATCTAGTCGCCACAACACAGTGTTGTGAACGGCTAAGGTGATCTTTGAAAACTGAACAATGTAAGCGATTACTTCGAAAGTAAACATAAGCCAGAGTGCGGGTTTCACATAGTTGAAACCAACCAAATAAATTCTAGCCAAATAACTGGCAACAACGAAAATGAATGAGCTATCAACTAGCTTCAAGATATCTTGGAGAGTTTGATCCTGGCTCAGGACGAACGCTGGCGGCGTGCTTAACACATGCAAGTCGAACGGACGACGAGGGAGCTTGCTCTTGAAGTTAGTGGCGAACGGGTGAGTAACGCGAATCAACCTGCCTTCAGAGGGGGATAACTAACGGGAAAACCGTTGTGTACATGACTACGATTCTACGAGCGGTATCGCTTGTGAATGGCAGTGGCCTCTATTTATAGATTTATCGCTGAAGGAGGGATGTGTCTCGATTGAAGCAGTTGGAGGGGTAACTGCCCACCACAAGCAAATGCATCAGTAGCCGGTCTGAGAGGATGAACGGCCACATTGGGACTGAGACACGGCCCAAACTCCTACGGAGGCAGCAGGGGGAAGTCTTCCGCAATGGACGAAAGTCTGACGGATGCAACGCCGCGTGAGTGATGAAGGTCTCGGATCTGTAGCTCTGTTAATCAGGGACGAAAGACTCTGTGTAAATAATGCAGGAGAGTGACGGTACTGAATAGAAAGCCACGGCTAACTACGGTGCCGCAGCCGCGTAATACGTAGGTGGCAAGTGCTGTCCGGAATTATTGGGCGTAAAAGCGCAGCGCAGCAGGCGGCCTATCCAGTCTGTCTTAAAAGTTCGGGGCCCAACCGTGATGGGATGGAAACTAGTGGAAGAGTATCGAGAGGAAAGCGGAATTCTAGTGTAGCGGTGAAATGCGTAGATATTAGGGAAGAACACCAGTGGCGAAGGCGGCTTTCCGGACGAAAACCGACGCTGAGGCGCGAAGCTAGGGAGCGAACGGGATTAGATACCCGGTAGTCCTGGCCGTAAAACGATGGGTACTAGGTGTAGGAGGTATCGACCCCTTCTGTGCCTGGAGTTAACGTAACAAGTACCCCGCCTGGGGAGTACGGTCGCAAGGCTGAAACTCGAGGGAATTGACGGGGACTGCACAAGCGGTGGAGTATGTGGTTTAATCTCGACGCAACGCGAAGAACCCTACCAGGTCTTGACATTGATGGACGAAACAAGAGATTGCTTTTCTCCTTCGGGAGCCAGAAAAACAGGTGGCGCACGGCTGTCGTCAGCTCGTGTCGTAGATGTTGGGTTAGAGTCCCGCAACGAGCGCAACCCTATCTTATGTTGCCAGCACTGGTGGAACTCATGAGACCGCTGCTTACATGTGGATGAAGGCGGGATGACGTCGTCATCATGCCCTGTAGCGACCTGGGCACACTGCACCACAATGGGCCGCAATAGAGGGAAGCGAAGCCGCGGTGGAGCAAAACCCAGAAACAAGCTCTCAGTTCGGACCGTAGGCTGCAAACTCGCCCACGTGAAGTCGGAATCGTGATCGCAGGTCAGCATACTCGCGGTGAATACGTTCCCGGGCCCGACACACCGCCCGTCACACCACGAAAGTCGGAAGTACCCAGCCGGTGGGGTAACCTCGGGAGCCAAGCCGTCTAAGGTCAAAGTCGATGATTGGGGTGAAGTCGCATATACAGAAGTAGCCGTATCGGAAGGTGCTGCATCACCTCCTCTAGGGGAGACATACACTACACAAGATGCTAGATGTCACACTAAGTCGACACTGTCGCTACATTGTCTCAGCTGCAGAGGTCAACTCGTTAGTACGAAGGGACAGTTGATGTTCGGACGTACCAACAAAGTTGTTCTTTGAAAACCGCATAGAAGATAATCAGATTTATGATTTGCATCTTGGCTGACTCTAAGGGTTGGGCACGCAGCAGATTCTCTGCACGGTAACGTATGGGGTGAGAGCATCCGAAAGGATGACTTCTAAAGCAGACACAACCTGTGTCACTATCAAAGTAAAAAGATATAGTAAGGCATGGCAGCAGGATGCTCGGCCATACTGGCCGAAGAAGAGACGCAGTGCAGCTGCAGAAAGCTGCGAGAGGTGCAAGTGACCACTGACCCGTGGAATGTCCGAATGGGGAACGGCAGAAAGCTCGGCCACCCATACCAGAGAGCATGAGAGGCACCTGGGGAACTGAAACATCCAGTACCCAGAGGAAAAAGTAATCGACATTGAGATTCTCTTACAGCGGCGAGCGTTGAACGAGCCCAAACTGGACGCACTTGGACCGTTGAGGACTGCTGGCAAGCATCGTCGATGAACTGAACCGACTTGGAACGGTCGGCCGAAGAAGGTGACCTGTAGTCAGGAAATCCTGCATATGATGCAGCGGTATCCAGAGTACCACGAGACACGTGAGCACCTTGAAGCAGACCACCTCCAGGGCCAAAATGCAGTATGGACCGATGGCGCATGGTACCGAGGGAGAAAGGTGAAAAGCATTTTCCCGGGAGGAGGCGAGAGAACCTGAAACCGTGTGTCTCGCCAAAACAGTCGAGGAACCGCATATATTGCCAGGTCAGAGCGGCGTGCCTATTGAAGAATGAACATGGCGGAGTTACTGTCACTAGCTTGAGGTTAGCGGAAAACGCGGGTCAGACGAGAAGCGAGCCGCTGGTCAAGGCAGGGCCGAGAGGAGCAGTGGTGCGAGACCCGAAAACCGCAGCGATCTATCCATGTAGCCACAGGTTGGAGCACAGTGCAAAATTGTGTGGAGGACCGAACTCGTGAGCGTTGAAAAGCTTTGGAGATGAGTTGTGGATAGGGTGAAATGCCAATCGAACACGGAGATAGCTGGCTCTCCCAGAAATAGCTTTTGAGGGCTAGCCTCATGGTGAAAGATATGGGCGGTAGAGGCTCTGGTCGGGCTAGGGCTGCACCGGGTACCGAACCTAAGTCAAACTACGAGGTGGCTGTATGCTTATACATGGAGTCAGACTAATGGTGATGAGGCCATAGTCAAGAGGGAAACAGCCCAGACCACCGACTAAAGGCATGCTGCCGCATTAAGCGGCAAAAGGTGTGGAGTTTCAAAACAACCAGGATGTTGGCGATAGCAGCGGCGCATTTAAAGAGTGCGTACAGCTCACTGGTCGAGAGACTCTGCGCCGAAACTGGGCGCCAAAATGCAGAGCCGAAGTCGTGGCAATGGTAGT
>BNJS01001558.1_pt1 | contig 94318 bp, 100 predicted proteins | sample 8540461 | NCBI WGS metagenome assembly BNJS01 (sample SAMD00202454, study PRJDB9452) | human saliva metagenome | isolation source: human saliva | place: Japan | reverse complement strand
TTTTAGATTCATTAATTTAAAGCTTGTAATGCAGAAAGAAGATAAGAACCCTCACGAATTTTTTGACCTACGGACTTAGCATTTTTAACCAAATCCTGATACTCTTCTTGAGACAAATGTTCCAATACTTCTTCTAAGTCAAGTAAACTCTCAACACTAATTCCACACTCTTTTTCGAAGACGAAATTAGCCAAAGCAGATTGCCCCCAAACAATAATAGGAAAACCAGAAGCCAAATAAAGAGAAGCCTTGTGGGAATTATTGTATCTCAAATACTCACCATATACTCCGCTACAAGTTTTAGAACTATCACCGTCCCAGACTAAACCGAAGCTTCCTTCTAACGCTGACGGTAGTTCATCTGGAAGAAATGAACCAAAATAGGTTTCATTTGATAGCTTTCTAGCCTCATCAAAACCAACACCATAGAGGTTATATGCCGGTCTTACAGGCAACTCATATAAGTAACCTGCTTTTTCTTGTGCCAAATTTCCAGCTACAATAATAGCTCCTTCCTTCGATAAATCTTCTTTGTCCTGATAATTCGGGATCAGATAGTCAAAAATGCCTAAACTAACTATTTTCTTCTCAGAAATCCCCTTATCAACAAGCACTGATTTCATAACTGGATTATGAGCAATAAGACCATCAGCTTGTTTTAAAAGACTTGACTCTTGAAGATGAACACGAATTTTATGCTTCAAGGGTACTGTATCCAAATTAGCATAGCGCAAAACTTCTAAATCATGGATAATAAAGTGAACCTTCACTCCTTTACGTTGCATTCTTTGACTAAATGAGTCGTAAAGAAACTATGATGAAGCATAGGAAATTGAATCAGTAGCTGATCCCCTTCCTTCAACTTAGAGATAGCTTTGGATAGGGCTTTAGCCTTGTGGCGTTGGGCTCTAATAGTCCCCATTTGATACCAATCATCTACCATCAATAACAAAGGACTATAGCCCTCACGAACTACTATTTCTTCAACATCGTTTCGAGCCTTATTTCCCCGCATTTCGTGCACCAGAATCCTTCAGAAATTCTTCTTTTAGATAATATTTCATCTATCAATTTTATCCTTCATTATCTTATTTAAACTCTTCCTCTACAACATTTAGGGCACGTTCAATGACCACATGCATGTCGTAGTATTTATAATCAGCCAAACGTCACAGAAAATCACCTTATCATTCTGTACTGCTTCTTCTTGATATTTAGCAAACATAGCATTGTTTCTCTCATCATTGATTGGATAATAAGGTTCATCTCCACGTTTCCAATCAGCTGGGTATTCACGAGTAATAACCGTTTTATCTTGTGTTCCGTACTCAAAATGTTTATGCTCAATAATGCGAGTATAAGGAATTTCTCGTTCTGTATAATTAACAACGGCATTTCCTTGATAATTTTCCTCATCTAGAACTTCATGCTCAAAACGAAGACTACGGTATTCTAACTCACCATGTTTATAATCGAAATATTGGTCAATCATCCCTGTAAAGACAACTTTTTCAGCAGAAGCTTCTAATTCCTGACGATTGGCAAAAAAGTCAACTCCAAGTTCTACTTCTACATCCTTCAACATATTTTCGATGATGACATTATAGCCCCCAATTGGAATACCTTGGTAACGGTCATTGAAGTAGTTATTATCAAAAGTCAAACGAACTGGTAAACGTTTGATGATAAACGGTGGAAGGTCAGTCGCAGAACGTCCCCATTGCTTTTCAGTGTATCCTTTAATCAACTTTTCATAAATATCTGGACCGATCAACTTGATAGCCTGTTCTTCCAAGTTTTTCGGTTCAACATCTTTCATGTGAGCCGTTTGCTCAGCAATCTTATTTTTCACTTCTTGAGGAGTTTTTGTCCCCCACATGGCATAGAAAGTATTCATATTGAAAGGTAGATTATAAAGGCTACCCTTGTAATTAGCTACAGGCGAGTTGATATAGTTGTTAAATTCAGCAAATTGATTAACATAATCCCAGACTTTCTTGTTAGAAGTATGGAAGATATGTGCACCGTATTTATGAACATTAACACCTTCTACATTTTCACAATAGATATTCCCACCAATGTGATCACGTTTATCAATAACTTTTACTTTTTTTCCACGCTTGGTTGCTTCATAAGCAAAAATTGCTCCAGACAAACCAGCACCAACGATTAGATAATCGTACATATTACACCCCTTTATTTCTGAATAACTGTTGTTTTATATCTCGTAGATTTATAACTTTAAAAATCAAAATCAAACTGATATAAATTATTGCCCCCAAAATAGCAACAAATCCTACATTTAACATGGACGGTAAATTCAATAAGTCTTTTACAAAAAACAGAATTCCATACATCAATCCTGATGAAATCATAATTTTTATCATAGATCCTATAATCGGAACATCTCTTAGATAAGAGCGAGTAAAGAATAACTGTATAGCCCAAACCAGAGACTCTGTTAAAACAGATACAATTGCTGCCCCTATATAGCCCAATTTGGGAAGAAAGAGAAGATTTAATCCGACACTAACAATAGCAGGAATTGTGGTTGAAAGCATGAACTCTCTATTTTTATTATGAGGAATCAAAATTTGAATCCCCATAATATTTGTCCAACCAATAAAGAACATTCTTAGAATCATAATAGCTATTGCATAGCGTGCATCTTGAAAATCTTTTCCCAGAAAAAAGTTAACAAAATCATCGTTTATAATTAACATACCTGCCATAATAGGGAAAATAACCAAATTATAAATCAGAAATGACATCTCATGCATTTTATTAACTGCTTTATGATTTCCTGATGATAAAAGATTGGAAACTCGTGGTAACATGACACTTCCCAATGAAGTCACTAGGGTCAATAAAATATTGACAAGTTTCAATGCTTGATCATAGATTCCTACATCTTTTGTTGAAGCCAAAGCACCTAGCATTGTACGATCCAAAGTAACATAGAGCGATATGGCAATCTGAGGTAAAAACAATAAGATAACTGGCTTCAAATGCTGCTTAGCATATTCCCAATCAAAGTGCGGTTTCCCAATAAACTCTCTTGCCGGCAACCACATACTTAATTGTCCCAACAATTCAAAAATGGTAAGCAAGAACACATATAAATATAGGTCGTTAGCTGATTTTATAAATAGAAAAATAGAAATGACTCCAACTAGTTTCACTGAAATATTTCTGACTGTAATTTTTCGAAAATCCTCTAAACCTTGGAATAGCCAAGAAATATCTAAACCTTTAGAAAGTAAACTTAATCCTAAAATATAAGCTACCGGGTTTTGCATTAACGAAAACGTGAGACAAAGCAAAATATAGAGAGTCAGTGATAAGATTGTTGCTCCAAGTTGTAAAGTATAAATTCCCCAAAAATTCTTACGAATTGTTTTTCGATTAGCAGAAATTTCCTTTGTACCATAATTGGCTACCCCTAAGGTAGCCAACAGGATAAAGTAGGTAACAATAGAATTATAATAACCATAAGTTCCTAAATCATCAGAACTAAATACTCTGGTAACATATGGAGTCGTAATAATCGGTAAAATAATTACTAATAATTGATATGAAAGATTGTATGCATAATTTTTAAGAACCTTCATAGGGGGATATATTCCTCACTTAACTACTATTTTAAACGGCAAAAATTATTCTGTCCCAAAAAAATGATTATGTTAAATATTGTTTTTTTGAACATAAATAACCTAACTAACTTTCTACTTTAGAGCTAAAGGATACATATAACACAAGAACTTTAAACATCTTGATAATTATACCTATACTTACTCCAAGAAATACCCATCAATAATAATAATGGATTGTACATTAATTCAAAAAATTGTGGATCAAACATTGAGTGAAGTATCAATACAATAAAAACAAGCATCTCAACTGTATTAAAGTGTCCTCTTTTATTTAGTTGATAGAAACTATACCAAATAACAACTAGTAGAATCACACCATAATGCAACAAAATATTTACAAAAGATGAATCAACGTATAAATAATTATCAAAAACAGACGTAGCCCTTTGTTGCAATTCCCAATCAATTCTTTGACCAAACATATGTACTCCATATAAAGATAATGTCTTATGTCCTAAACTTAGTCTTCCTGTCAAAGCTACGTTTAAAATTTGAAATAATTTACTGTTTGCGTTATAAAAATAAGTCAAAATGATAGGAATAAGAATCCCTGCAGTCAACGTAATTTTACCAATGGCATTCAGGATTTTTTGACTAACTACTTTATTTTTGAATATGTACACCAATACTAATGCTAGAATTGAAAGAAAGAAAGCTGATTTCGTATCAGTATTAACGTAAAAATAATAATTCAGTATTCCAAGCATTAGAATTTCTAATAATCTTATTTTACTTTTTCTCAAATATAGATAGACTAGAGTCAGATGAAATAAATAATTAGCACCGAGAGTAACATATTGGTATCCTTGGCTAAAACGGAATCGCCTCCTAATTGAACCCTCAGCGTATTTTCAATAATGCCAAACTTTAATAGACCATATATAGAAATCATTAAGAGAACAATCGAAACTGTCCAGAGAATCAAACTTTTCTAAAATTCACATTGTTTATAGAAATAATAAATAGGATTGTTGAAATTATTGTTAGAGCATCAAAAAGTTATGTGTTGAAATCCAATAATGATAGCCAAGCAGAAAGCTGAAAAGAAGAATATCAGAAACTTACTCGAGTGTCTCTCTAATAGTAGTTTAAACAGAAGTATGACAATAGACACTATCATAGCAACTATTCGAAAACGATAAATTTCAGGATATTTATAGACTAAATTTGTTTGAGCTATAAAATTAAAAAGCAACCAAATAAAGAAAGCTGAAAAATATAATAACTCTGATAATTTTATTTTTATTTTCATATTTTTACCTAAGTTTGTTTAAATTATCCAATCTTATTTCGAATAGTGTTATACAATTTTGCAGATACGAGAAACAATATATATTTCAATTTATTTTTCCTTGTAACATTTGAATTCGGAATAACATCTTTGAAATATTGAATGTATTCTTTTCTAATTTTATTAACTTCAGCATACATATCTGAACTAAGTCATAGCATGTACAATATGCAGACCATTAAAAAAACATAGCGAACATTTCAAGGCTCTTCATCATTTCCCTATCACCTGAAATAGTCTCGTTTCAATATAACTTCTATTCCATTCCATTGCCTTGTAAAAATCTAAAAGACGATCACTATACTTAGAATTTACAATACTTCCTGGTCTTCGATAGTATTTATAAAGATTTAGATCACTAACAGCAATATTTTCACAGGAAGCAATATGCTCATAAGCAAGAGCTAAATCTTCATACAACATCCCACTAGGATATGGAAACCTTTAATAAAGATTTCTTTCTTATATAGTTTTACCACCTGAGACGTGTCCCTATACATAATTTCCATAAAAACATTTGTTCTAAAGCTGTTCGACGATCTAATTTTCCAGAATATTTCTCTCTGAAATCTCCTAGGAAATCGCTATTTTCATAGTTTCTAACTTCAATCACTGGAGTTGCTACAAGATCAACTCTATACTTATCTCTAAGTTCTACTAAATATTCAATGGCTCTATGGTCATAATAATCGTCTGAATCAATGAAAACAATCCAATCTGTTGAAGATTCTTTTACCCCAGTATTGCGGGCATTGGATAATCCCCCATTTTCAATATGCAGAACTTTTATTCTGTCATCTTCTCGAGCATATTGGTCACAAATTTCTCCAGAACTATCCGTCGAACCATCATCTACTAGGATTATTTCAATATTTTTATATGTTTGTTGTCTTAGACTTCCTACACAATAACTCAAACAGTTCTCAACATTGTACACTGGTACAACAATAGAAATCTGATCCATTATGATAATCCTTCCAAAATGATATCAACAATACGCTCACAAGCTTTTCCATCTCCATATGGATTACTTGCTTTACTCATCTTGCTGTACTCTCTTTCATCTTCTAGAAGCAGTTTGAAATTAGTATAAATATTTTCTTCTTCTGTTCCTACTAATTTCAAGGTTCCTGCAGCAATTCCCTCTGGACGTTCTGTTGTATCACGCATTACCAATACTGGTTTACCTAAAGAAGGTGCTTCTTCTTGTACACCACCCAGAATCTGTTAAAATCATGTAGCTTTGATTCATAAAATTATGGAAATCAATGACTTCTAGAGGTTCAATGATTTTCATACGTTCATTGTCACCAAACACTTTACTTGCTAGCTCACGAACCTTTAGGATTCTTATGAATAGGATATACGACTTTTAACATCTTCAAACTCATTCAGGATACGATTAACTGCGTTAAACATATTTTCCATGGGTTGACCAAGATTTTCACGTCTATGGGCTGTCAACATGATTAGTTTACTGTTCTTAGCCCACTCTAAAATAGGATGGTCATAATGATCTTGAACAGTTGTCTTCAAGGCATCAATGACAGTATTTCCAGTAACATAGATATTCTCTCTTCCCTCTTTTAGAAGATTCTCTTTAGCCACTTCTGTCGGAGCAAAATTGAAATCCGCAAATAATTGAAGTAGTCTGACGATTGAATTCTTCAGGAAATGGGACTTTGAAGATTATAAGTTCTCAATCCTGCCTCTACATGTCCAACTTTAATTCCCCATATAAAATGCAGCTAAAGCTGTCGCAAAAGTGGTTGTAGTATCCCCATGAACAAGAACAATATCTGGTTTTTCCTGCTCTAAAACTGCTTGAATTTTATCTAAAATACTTGTCGTGATTGTAAATAGTGTTTGATTTGCCTTCATAATTCCTAAATCATAATCAGGAACAACTTTAAAAACATCTAAAACTTGCTCTAACATTTCTTTATGTTGACCAGTTACACACACAAGCGTTTTGATTGAATCATTTTTCTTCAGTTCATTCACTAAGGGACACATTTTTATTGCTTCTGGACGCGTCCCAAAAACTAACATTACTTTTTTCATTTTGAATCTCCCATTAGTTTTTGATAAAATTTACGATAATTCTCTAAAAATAAAGGATAACTAAACTTCTCTTCATAATCTTTTTTAGCTTGATGAGCTAACCTAGTTCTAAGAGTTGAGTCAGTCGCTAGACTCTCAATAGCAGAAGCTAAGGCCCTAGCATCTTTAGCAGGAACCAAGATCCCATTTTCTTTTGTAACAACTTCATTAATGCCAGGAATATCGGTAGCAACCATTGTTTTTCCATTCATAAATGCTTCGATAACATTTAGAGCCAAGCCCTCAAATAATGACGAAGACACTAGGAAATCAAAACTATTAATGCATTCCACTATATCCTGTCTATACCCTAAAAAAGATACTTTATCTTCCAGATTTAGTTCTTTAACCTTGTTTTCTAATTCAGCTCTAAGCTCTCCATCCCCAACGATAAATAAACGAAGGTTTTCATCTGAAATCAAAGAAATAGCATCAATCAAATAGGTCAAACCTTTTTGTTCAGATAATCTTGCAATACAGCCTAGCTTGATTCCATCAAACTTCATAATCTCATCAACTTGTCTATTTGACTGTTTCAAGATCACTCCGTTATAGATAACAGTGCTATCTGCAATTCCCACATCATCTTTCAAATTTTGATTAACTGCTTGACCAACTGCAATACTATAGGCATTTTTCAGTGAAAATCTATATAAAGACAACTTATCTTTAAACACATTATGAGCAGTATAAACGTGGACTAGCTTCGGATTAATCAGTTTTAATACACGAATATAAAAAGCTGCCATTCGATGATGCGTATGAACCAGAGTAATATCATTTGTCTTAATAATTTGATAAATTTCAAGAAGCAATTTCAACACAGTAAGAGGATTTTTGCTGTCTATATCTTGAATTTTATGATGGATAATTCCTTGGGTCTCTAATTCTGGTTCCCAAAGGCCTCCTGTAGAAGCAACATGGACACTATCAAACTCATCTTTCAAATCAGAACTCAACTGGTACACGATTCTCTCAGCACCACCAATATCCATCGTTCGTGAAATATGTAAAATATTATTTTTTCGTTTTTCGTTTCTCATCTAAAACTCGCTTAATAAAGGTAACATTCCCTACAAAGTATCGTTTAAAGAGACGCTTTGGTTCATTAGCAACTCGGAACAACCACTCCAAGTTTGATTTCTGCATCCAAAGTGGGGCACGCTGAATGTGACCAGACAATACATCAAAACTACCACCTACACCCATAAAAATAGAATTCACTCCATTATCCATAAATTTTTGGATGATGTATTCTTTTTTGGGTGAAGTAATTCCAACAAATACAAAGTCGGGATTCTTTTCACGAATATCTTCCTGAATATCTTGCTCATCTTCCTCAGAAAAATAACCATTACGATGTCCAACTACTCGTAGATTTGGATACTCTTCTTTAAAATTTTGTAACATATCTTGCAAAACTTCTTCTTTAGCACCAAAGAAATACACTGAATAAGATTTTTCATCGGCTAATTTTAATAATCTTTGCATTAAATCAATTCCAGCAACTCGTTCTGGAACTTGGTAGCCCAAAAATCGAGAAGCTAGAACGACTGATGCACCATCTGCATTGATGATTTCAGACTCGTTAACTATCTTCTTAATGGTTTCATCTGATTGACATTGGTTAATCTTATCAGCGTTTACGCCCATTAAATGAAGAGGACGTTGTTCAATGACAAATTTCTCAACTGCCTGTACTGTTTCATCCATTGTTAAAGGGTCAATCCTGACCCCCATTAAACTCAAAAACTATTCAAATTAATCTCCCCATGTAGACTCAAAATGACCCTTACGTTCTGCTTCTTTCTGGTAACTTCATGTAATCACCATATATTTTTGTTAAATATTCATCTGGGTTTGCATGGCAACTTATTTCTAAGTTCTCAAACTCTAGTAATTGTGGTTCACCGAATACTTCTTTTCTAGCAAGTTCACGTTCTCTGTATGAACCTAGTACATTCCCAACTATTGAACTTGTTTCAAAATCATATTGTTTTAATTAGACTTTTTGTAATTTGTTGTTAATAGTGGCTGTTTTTAGAAGTTTATTTAATTTCAAAACTTTTGATATACTCACAATAGCATTTTCAAAACTTCCCCGATCTCTGTCATGTAGACGATCGATTACAGAAATTTTAGAAAGTGCACGATAGAATTTAATTTTGTTTGTATGAATAAAATAATGAAAACGATCATCTGGATAACCATCCAAAGGGAAAATATCTATGAATGGACTACATAGTTCATCTCCAAATGGAATTTGTAAGGATGTATCCATAATAGAGGTATTCCCTAAATTATCATCATGAAGTCTCAAAACAACATGTTCTGGAAGTTCCTTGTTACAAATAGACAAAAATGTTTCATAATCTTTTCGAGGCATTCCTAAATCCATATCATCATCCCAAGGAATAAATCCTTTATGACGAATTGCTCCTAGCAATGTTCCTCCCAAAGCATAATATCTTAAGTTATATTTACTACAAATAGCAATAAAACTTTTCAATAAAGATAATTCTCCTAGTTGAATTTCCCTCACTTTATTCATAAAATCACTTCGCTCCATCTCTCATAAATACAACTTTAACTGTTTTTAGTAGAATTTCAATATCTTTCCAAATTGTCCAATCGTCTATATAAGCGACATCTAATTTAACAACTTCATCAAAATTCTTAATCTCACTTCTACCACTAACTTGCCAAAGTCCAGTGATACCTGGTTTAAAACTCAATCGACGTTTTTGTTCAGGTGTGTATGTTTCATATTCATCAACTGTTGGCGGTCTTGTTCCAACTAGACTCATATCCCCTTTCAAAACATTCCAAAACTGAGGAAGTTCATCCAAGCTAGTTTTACGGATAAAACGACCAATTTTTGTAATGCGAGGATCATTGTCCATCTTAAACATACCACCCTGCATAGTATTTTTCTCCAACAATTCTCTCTTTTTATCCTCAGCATCAATACACATTGATCTAAATTTATAAAACGTAAAATGTCGGCCGTTTTTTCCTATACGAGTCTGGGCAAAAATAGCAGGTCCACCATCTTTTCGAATAGCTGGTACTAGAACTATACTGACTAAGCCACAAATCATTAAACCAAAAATAGAACCAATAATATCTATGCCACGCTTAGCAATGACATGACTATTCTTATAAAATTTCGTCGAAAAAGTAATGACATTTAGACCAGCCATCCCACGGATTTTCTTATCACGCCCTAGATTATGGTCAAAAGCATTTAGATTAACCGTTACATCAATTCCCATCGTTTCAAAACGAGAAATAAATTCACCAATATCATATTCTTCACTAGGAAGATTGATAAACACTTCGTCCACAACTTCGTGAGTTGCAAAATTTAAAATATCTTCGACTGGTACGACTGTAATAGTATCATGTTGGAAATTAGTTTATCTAATACACTAACTGCCACCAGTTCTCCAAAGAAATCACCAGCATCAAGTAATTTATCCATCACTTTCTCAACTCTAGATGTTGCTGTAATCAAGAATAATTTTTTACTCCATTTCAAATTAGGAAATATCCGTTTCGAATAATACTTGATACAAATATTAACTAGATACATTAGAATCGAGTGTAAGGTTAAAAAATACACCATGCCTCGTCTAGAGATACTAAAGCGTTCTTCTAAAAAGAAATTAGAAAGACTAATTGCCAACGCAAAGAAAATGATATATTTTGTCAAGCAAACAAATTCAATCAAATTCCCTCGTCTAAAAAAATCTTGACCGTAATCGCTAAAATAAAATACTATGTAGTGGAGAATATATAGGACAATCATTGTTGTTGAAAGAATATCTGTCTCTTTAACAAAACTAAGAGAATACCCCAGTAACACTACTATAAAACTCTGGATTACTGCCAGAGATATTTTTATCCCTTTCTCTTCCATAACTACTTCCTTAGTCTATCCCTTATTTTTTACCGTAAGAACCATACTCACCGTAAGAACCATATTTCTCAGCTGAAGTATTGAATTTATTTAATACAACTCCTAAGAATGGTTTATTCGTTTGTTCCAATTGACCTTTAGCCTTCTGAACATCTTTTCTGTTAGCTTCTCCTGCCGCAGTAACTAAAACAGATGCATCACATTTTTGTGTGATAATAGCTGCGTCGATAACGATACCAATAGGCGCTGTATCTACAATAATATAATCAAAATATTTGCGAAGTGTATCAATCATAGTACTAAAAGTTCTCACTTTGCAATAAAGCAGTTGGGTTTGGGTGAGATAGACCCAGCTTGAACCACAAATAGATTTTCAACATTGGTATCACATAGACCATGAGATAGATCTGTTGTCCCAGATAAAAACTCTGTCAATCCAGTAATTTTTTCACGTGATTTGAAGACACCTGACATGACAGAATTACGAATATCAGCATCTACTAACAAGGTCTTATAACCTGCACGCGCGAATGCCCAAGCAATATTTGTAGAAGTCGTTGACTTTCCTTCACCCGGTTTTACAGAGGTGATAGAAATTACTTGTAAATTATTTCCACTCAATTGTATATTCGTACGCAAGGCATTATAGTATTCTTCCGCTTTTTTGGCCAGATCTAATTTTTTCTGTGCTATTTCTAATGTCGGCATATCTCTCTCCTATTTCAATTTATCCAAATTTGGAACAACTCCCAATAATGCGATTTGCATAACATCTTCAATATCCTCTGGACGTTTCACTCGTGTATCAACCAGTTCAACAATAAGAACAGCGATAACCATAAATACTGTTCCTCCAAGTAGTCCAATAATTGTATTTCTACGAATATTTGGAGAAGATGGTGCTATAGCGGGACGAGCTTCTTCAAGTGTTGTGACATCAGAAACGCGTGTGATACTGATAATCTTTTCAGCGGCTACTTCTCTCAATGAGTTAGCAATACGACTAGCTTCCTCAGGGACTCTATCATTAACTGAAATAGAAACGATACGGGTATCGACTGGTACAGTTACTTTGATTTTACTAGCCAAAGCTTTTGGTGATAGATCTAATTTCAAATCAGATGTAACTTTTTCCAAAACATCTTGAGACAAAATAATTTCACGATAGTCTTTAACCAAGTATGATCCAGCTTGCAAGTCTTGGTTTGTCAAACCAGGCTTATCTCCCTGATTACGGTTGACTACATAAATACGTGTAGTACTAGTGAACTCCGGTTTAACGATAAAAGCACTATAAGCAAAAGCTAAAGCTCCAGCTACAATTGCTACCAACGCAATTAGAATTTTTCGTTTCCAAAGAATTTTAAACAGGTGAAATACATCGATTTCCATAGTATTTTGTTCTTTCATATTTTCTCCTAAATTATTTGATCCATTATAATTTTCCTAGGGTTCTCTACAAATAGCTCTTCCGCCTTGTCTCTACCATACTTTTTAGAAATAATCTGACGAGCATCCTCCATGTAGGGAGGTCTACTATCTAAGTTATGCATGTCACTTGCAATGACATGAACCAGGTCTCTCTCCAAAAAATATTGGGCTCTCTTTTTCATAAATTTATAGGTTTCACCAAAGAGCTTAGGTTTTAGAACATGAGAACTATTTACTTGCGTATAGCATCCCATATCAATCAGTTCCCTAACACGTTTTTCATTGTTTTCCAACGCATCATAACGTTCAATATGAGCAATCACCGGGGTAATCCCTAACATCAAAACATTGCTTAACCCTCTATGAATATCGCGATAGGGTGTATTCATACTAAATTCAATCAAAGCATAACGACTATCATTAAGGGTAGGAATACGCTTGTTTTCAAGTTTTTCTAGAACATCTGGAGTATAGTATATCTCCGCTCCATAAGCAATGACCAAATCATCTGCCACTTCTTTAGCAATCTCACGAACCTTTAAAAAATTCGTCGCTATTTTTTCTTCTGGAGTCTCAAACATCCCTTTTCGACGATGGGAAGTCGAAACAATCATCCGAACTCCTTGATTATATGCTTCTATTAAAAGAGCTTTACTATCTTCTATAGACTTTGGCCCGTCATCTACATCAAAGACAATGTGAGAGTGGATATCAATCATATCATCTTCCCTCCATCACATCTTGTATCGCACTTTAGCAGTTGCTAAACTACTATCATCGATTTCCATCATATAGAGGTTACTATCTGGCATAGCATAAGAAGGAAGTCCCATTCGACCTGTACCTTTGAGGTCTTGAGAGTTGACTTTATAACTACCACCACTCTCCAATTGAGTATTAATCAAATCTATCATCGTTTCGATAGGCATATTTGTTTGAAGGGAATCTTGCAAACCTTGAATAATATCACTATAATTTTTTAAGGCTTCAGTAGAAGTTAATTTCTGAATAATTGCGACAATAACCTTTTGTTGATTACGACCACGGTCACGATCTCCATCAGCCAACGAATAGCGTTCACGAACAAACCCAAGAGCTTGTTCAGAATCTAAATGGACATTTCCTACTGGGAAGTGGAACTTCCCGTGACGAGATGTAAACTCCTGATCATTGTATACATCTACACCACCTAAAAGGTCAATCAATTTCAAGAACGAAGTGAAGTTTAGACGAACATAGTAATTAATATCAACTCCATAAAGATTTTCCAAAGTATGAATAGAGGAGTCAACTCCATAAATACCTGCATGAGTCAACTTATCTTTTTGATTATTCCCGCCGTCAGCAATCGGAACATAAGAATCTCGAGGGGTTGTTGTCAATAGAATTTTTTTTGAATCTTGATTAACAGTCATCAAAATGTTGACATCTGAACGAGAAACTGAACTAATTGGTCCGTAAGTGTCAATACCACTCACATAGACATTGAAGGATTTGTTCTTAGAAACTTTAGGAGCAGCTACTTCTTTGGTGATATTTTTAGTGTAGATTTTCCTAATTTTTGATGCGTAATCAGGGTATTCAGATTCTATAATATTTTCAAAGACGCTATTTAAGACAATCGCTTTTGCTTCACCTGATACCAAGCTCTTATAAGCTGCAAGGTATGAGGTGCTTTGTTCAACCGTCAATTCTTTGCTCTGACTAGTTTTGATATCAGCTATCAATTTTTGAATATTATCATTATCAGTATCCGTAGGTCCTGTAACACTATCTAATTGCGTGACATTATGAACGTCACTATCTTTCAGAACAACAACACTCATTGAGTATTCTGAGTAATTTGACGTAGAATTGATATGACTAGTAAAGCCGACAAATTGTTGCAGTGCAAAAAAAGAAACTGAACTCATTAAAATAGCTAGTGTTAAAAAGAAAATTGTAAACTTTTCTGCTTTTCTATAAATGATCAAAAGCAGACTCGCTAAAGCGACCAAAATCACTACAGCTGCCGTCATAACATTCAGGTATCTAAACGCCAATATATTATGTCTAAAAATCAAGAACAGCAAAAAACCACCCAATAATACATAAATGGTTAATAAAGCTATATTAATGCTCCGCTTAACTTTACCCGAACGGGCTCTTTTTGAACGTTTATTCATAGTTTTCCCCTATATGTTGATTATCAGAATTATTATATCACAATCATGAAATAATTTCCATTTATTCCTTTTTTTATCAGCGTTTTCAATATATCTTCTAAATGTACTCCGAAGGAATAATTGTTTTTTTATAACCTGTAAAGTATCTATCGTTTCCTATTTTGATATTCTCGTTTCATAGACAGAGGAATACGAATCAAAAATATAACAAACAAGGTCCCTTACGGAACCTCGTTCATCTATTTGACATGATTTTCTGCTTCTTTTTGAGCCTTTTCGATTGCTTTTTTGCTTTCTTGCTCCCATTTGGTCTTAGCTTCTTCATACTGCTTGGTAGTCACAGTATCTTTTTGCAGTTTCATATACTTGTAGTTATTGCCATCACCCTTAATGCCGACCAGTGAATAGCCTCTTGTAAATGGCGTTACTTTGGTTACAGAAGCTGTTCCACCGCTCGACATAGCTGACATAATCAGAGAATTGTCAATCATCCAAGCCTGTGCTTCAGCATATTTTTCATAGCGTTTGGCTACATCTTTATTTTCACTATCTGCATCTTTGAGCATATTGGTGTAGGTATTAAGCCCCAAGCTAGCAATCTTAGCTTTATCTTCCTGAGCATCTAGACCAAAAATCTTGAGATAGAATCCATCCTCAGCGTTGAAAGGATTGAGATAAGTTGATGGATCTTGGTAGTCACCTACCCAGCCATCAAAGTTCAAATCATAGTCTCGATCAGCTGGTGTCGGTGCTAAGAAGGCTACGTTATTAAAATCATCTGTTGAAAGTTGCTGAACATCAATGACAATGTTATCAGCACCTAAAACCGACTCAAGGGTCTGCTTAACTGAGTTCATGCCTGTCACAGCATTTTTACTTGTCTGATCAACTGCAACATCCAAGTGAATTGGGAAAGTCACACCTTGACTTGCCATTTCTTTTTTAGCTTCCGCAAATTTTGCTTGGGCTTTTTCTTTGTTGAAATAGGCATCCTGAGCATCTGCCAGGTTCATACCTGACCATTCTGTGCCATAGTTAACCAATTTAGAAGCGACTACTTCTCCAAAGGTCTTGTCTCCAACTTGGACAAATGTTGGAGGCACTAGGGTGTTACGAAGAGTCTTGCTAGCTGCTTCTTCCCCATTTGACTGAGCAGAATAGACTGTGCGGTCCAAGGCAAAGTTCACTGCCTGGCGGAAGTTTTTGTTCAAGACAGCTACCTCAGTTGACTTCTTCTGCTCATCTGTCGTTTTAGCAGTGTGATTGTAAGCCTTACGGTTGACGTTGAAATTAAAATACCAAGAAGTCTTGTCTTGCAAGCTATAGACGATATTATCCTTATATTTTTCCTTGATCTTGGCGAAGTTAGAACTATTTGGATAAACCCCCGCGATAGAATAAGCTCCACTTTCAAAGTTACGGATGGTCAATTCTTGGTCTGAACCATCAAAATAGGCCAATTTCACGTGTTCAATTGATACTTTGTCATGATCATAGTAATGCGGATTTTTCACATACTCGATCGATGATTTTGATGTGAAATCTTTTAACAAATAAGGTCCGCTGTAGAGAATGCTATCTGGAGATAGGGTACCAAAATCTTTCCCTTTTGAATTTAAAAACTCTTCATTTACCGGGAAAAGAATACTATTGGTTGTTTTTGAGTTCCAGTAAGGTTCTGGGCGTGCCAAAGTATACTCAACAGTATGGTCGTCGATTGCCTTCACCCCAACCTTAGAAAAGTCAGAATCCGCTCCTGTAATATAATCATTCAAGCCCTTGATTGAGTTTTGAATCAAGTCAATAGCCTGTGATTTATTATCCACTGCATACTTGATACCTGTCACAAAATCTTGTGCCTTGACTGGGGCGTACTCTTCACCGTCAGCCGTGAACCATTTGGCATCTTTTCTCAGTTTGTAGGTATAAGTCAGACCGTCGCTTGAAACAGACCAGTCTTCTGCCAAAGACGGAACTAAGTTCCCGTGATTGTCATTTTCAAGCAAGCCATCAACTAGGTTGGTAATAATGGCTGTATTATCAGCGTAGTAGTCTAATAAATAGTTAAATGTAGTTGGATTTCCACTAAAGGTTGATGAGTAAGTTTTTGTATCTGAACCTGATTGTCCGCAAGCAGCTAAAAGCAAAGCAGCTGCAACAGTCAGGCCTGCACTAAGGATACGCTTTTTTGTAGTCATCTTCTTTCTCCTTTATGTTAGTTTTTATAACATAGGTTTATTTTACCAAAATAGTGGAAATTTGTAAAGTTAATTGAATTTCTAGAATGAAAGTTTATAAATCTTTGCCATAAAAAAACAAAGGATTTCTGCCTTTCATACAGTCCTCCCTTGTTTTTATACGATTTCGATTTTTAGATTTTTCTGTAAAAAATGTTTATAGTAATTCCACACAGAAAGCATCCCATGGAGCCAAGATTTGTTTTTCAAATGCTTCTTGAGCCGCGATGTTTTCAATCAAGACCGATTTGACGTTCCCTTCTACGGTCAAGTCTTGTTCTTCATTGGACAAATTAGCTACGACTAGGAATCGACGGTTGCCATCTTTACGGATATAGGCAAAAACCTTGTCAGCCGTATCAAGCAATTCAAAGTCAGCTCGAATCAGCCAACTATTCTCCTTACGGATTTGAACCAGTTTCTGATAAGTATAGAAAATAGAATCGGGATTTGCCAGCGCTTCTTGAACGTTGATTGCTTGATAGTTTGGATTCACTGCCAACCAAGGTTGACCTGTTGAGAAACCAGCATTTTTGCCCTCGTCCCATTGCATAGGGGTACGGGCATTGTCACGACCAATGACACGGATACTGTCCATGATTTCTTCCATCGGAACGCCTTTTTCAAGAGCTTCACGCGCATAGTTGAGGGATTCAATATCTTCTACTTGGTCCAGTGTTTCAAACGGATAGTTGGTCATCCCAATCTCCTCGCCTTGGTAGATATAAGGAGTTCCTCTCATGAGATGAAGCAAGATGGCAAAGGCTTTGGCAGATTTTTCGCGGTATTCTTGGTCATTTCCCCAGATAGAGACAATACGAGGGAGGTCATGATTGTTCCAGAAGAGGGAATTCCAACCATCCTCAACTCCTAATTCTGTCTGCCATTTGTTGAAAATCTCTTTTAACTTAGCGATATTCAACTCTTTTTGATAGTGCCATTTAGGCTGACCTTCCTGATACTGAAGACAGATATGCTCAAACTGGAAGACCATAGACAATTCTTGACCCTTTGGATCAGAGTAGAGCTTGGCAATCTCTGGCGTTGCCCCCCAAGTTTCTCCTACTGTCAAGAGATTCTTATCTCCAAAGGTCGCCTGATTCATCTCCTTGAGATAGGGATGGAGCATAGGACCATTATTGACTACCTTCTCGTCAGGAATTTTCCCAATCATGTCAATAACATCCATACGGAAGCCGCCAATGCCTTTATCAATCCAGAAGTTCATCATCTCATAAATTTTCTGACGAAGCTTTTCATTTTCCCAGTTGAGATCCGGCTGTTTCTTACTGAAAAAGTGAAGATAGTATTGACCTGACTTTTCATCGTATTCCCAAGCAGAACCACTAAAGATAGAATCTAAATCGTTGGGTTCATCCCGCCAGATATAGTAGTCTCGTTCAGGGCTATCAGGATTTTCACAGGCCTCGACAAACCAAGCATGCTCATCTGAGGTATGATTGACCACTAAGTCCATGATGATACGAATATCACGCTTCTTAGCTTCCGCGATCAGTTGGTCCATATCCTCCATGGTTCCGAAAATAGCTGCAATCGCTTGATAATCAGCAATATCATAGCCATTATCATCCATAGACTGTCATAAACTGGAGAAAGCCAAATCGCTGTAATTCCTAACTTGGCTAGATAGTCTAACTTACTGGTAATTCCTGGCAAATCGCCAATTCCATCTCCGTTGCTATCCATAAAGCTCTTAGGATAGACTTGATAGACTACGGCATTGTGCCACCATTTTTCTTGCATCTTCTTACCTCATTATTTTAATAATCTGTAATCTATGATAGCGCTTTTTAAAATTTTATGCAAGCGTTTGCCTAATCTTTTTGATTCCTTTTTTAACTCCATAGTTTCCTAACTTCCAATTTTTTATTATAATAGAGGTCAGAGGTAAAAAAATGAAAAAACAAGCTTTTAGTTCTGAACAATATTTGAATCTACAGCGCGACCACATTTTGGAGCGCATTAACCAATTTGACGGCAAGCTCTACTTGGAGTTTGGCGGCAAAATGTTAGAAGATTTCCACGCTGCTCGCGTTCTTCCTGGTTATGAGCCTGACAACAAAATCAAGCTCTTACAAGAATTGAAAGAGCAGGTTGAGGTTGTGATTGCTATTAATGCTAGCAATATCGAACATTCCAAAGCACGTGGTGACTTGGGCATTTCTTATGACCAAGAAGTTCTTCGTTTGATTGACAAATTCAATGAATTAGGGATTTTTGTTGGCTCCGTTGTCATCACACAGTACGCTGGCCAACCCGCTGCAGATGCCTTCCGCAATCAGCTTGAGAAAAATGGAATTGATTCTTATCTTCATTATCCAATCAAAGGATATCCGACAGATATGGATCACATCATTTCTCCAGAAGGCATGGGGAAAAACGACTACATCAAAACCAGTCGCAACTTGATTGTCGTGACCGCTCCTGGACCTGGTTCTGGAAAATTGGCAACTTGTATGTCCAATATGTACCACGACCAAATCAATGGTATCAAGTCTGGCTACGCTAAATTTGAAACCTTCCCAGTTTGGAATCTTCCCCTTCATCACCCAGTCAATTTGGCCTACGAGGCTGCCACAGCTGACCTTGATGATGTCAACATGATTGACCCCTTCCATCTCCAAACCTACGGAGAAACTACTGTCAACTACAACCGTGATATCGAGATTTTCCCAGTGCTCAAGCGCATGTTAGAACGTATCCTTGGTAAATCTCCATACGCTTCACCGACAGACATGGGTGTCAACATGGTTGGTTTCGCTATTACAGATAATGAGGCTGCTGTCGAAGCTTCTAAACAAGAAATCATCCGCCGTTACTATCAAACTGTTCTTGATTTCAAAGCCGAAAAAGTTGGCGAAGCTGCTGTCAAAAAAATTGAGTTGCTCATGAACGACCTCGGCATCACACCTGCAGACCGTAAGGTTGCTGTCGTTGCGCGTCAAAAAGCAGAAGAAACTGGTGGACCAGCCCTAGCCCTTGAATTGCCAAGCGGAGAAATTGTCACTGGTAAGAACTCAGAGCTCTTTGGTCCTACAGCCGCTGCCTTGATCAACGCTATCAAGAAATCAGCTGACATTGCCAAGGAAGTAAAACTCATCGAGCCTGAAGTCGTCAAACCGATCCAAGGTCTTAAAATCGATCATCTGGGTAGTCGCAATCCACGCCTGCATTCAAATGAAATTTTGATTGCACTTGCCATCACAGCTACAGAAAATTCTGATGCTGCTCGTGCTATGGAAGAACTTGGCAACCTCAAAGGAAGCGAAGCCCACTCAACCATCATCTTGACTGATGAAGATAAGAATGTCCTTCGTAAACTGGGTATCAACGTAACCTTTGACCCTTACTACCAATACGACCGCTTGTATCGTAAATAACGATTCAAACCTCTCCACACTCGGAGAGGTTTTCTCTCTGTCTCAAGAGCCGGCTTTATGTTATAATAAAAAGAGAAAACTGAAAGGATTTACCATGTCAAAAGAAGTTATTGTCGAAAGTTTTGAACTTGACCACACTATTGTTAAAGCACCTTATGTCCGCTTGATTGGGGAAGAAACAGGGCCAAAAGGAGACATCATCTCCAATTATGATATTCGTTTAGTGCAACCCAATGAAGACTCTATCCCTACTGCTGGCCTTCACACTATCGAGCACCTCTTAGCCAAACTCATCCGTACTCGCATTGACGGCATGATTGACTGTTCACCATTTGGTTGCCGTACAGGCTTCCACATGATTATGTGGGGACGCCACACCAGTGCTGAAATTGCAGCTGTTATCAAGGATTCGCTCAAGGAAATCGCTGAAACCACTACTTGGGAAGATGTTCCTGGAACAACTATCGAATCTTGCGGAAACTACAAGGATCACAGCCTCTTTTCTGCTAAAGAATGGGCAAAACTCATCTTGGAACAAGGGATTTCAGATGATGCCTTTGAACGCCATGTCATCTAAACACAAAAAAAGGAACCAGTTTTTTCAGCTGGTTCCTTCTTTTTTATTCTCAAAATTCTGTCTTAGGCTTTTTCACGAATGACCAAAACACCATCTTCCATATCTGCTTCCAGATGTTTAGCATCTAGGTGATCCAAATGGAAATCTGTCACCTTATCACGAATTTCTTGTTCAACCACGCGACGAAGAGGACGAACACCCATGACTTCGTCATAACCTTCTTCTGTGATATACTCCTAGCTGCTTGACTGACTACCAAATCAATGTCTTTCTTAGCCAAGGTTTGGTTAACTTCAACCAACATAAGGTCTACAATCTTAGAAAGATCTTCTTTGCTCAAGTGTGAGAACTCGATGACAGCATTGAAACGGTTAAGGAATTCTGGACGGAAGAATGGTTTCAAACGATCCATCAATTCTGGTTTATCCGCATCTTCTGTCAAGTTGGCTTCATACCCAAAGCCAGCATTTGATGTTGCAATAATGACAGTGTTCTTGAAGTTCACGGTATTTCCTTGACCATCAGTCAAACGACCGTCATCCAAGACTTGAAGGAGAAGGGTGATGACTTGAGGATCAGCCTTTTCAATTTCGTCCAAGAGGATGATAGAGTATGGATTACGACGAACTCGTTCTGTCAAGGTATTGCTATTGTCATCATACCCCACATAACCTGCTGTTGTACCGATTAACTTAGAAACAGCTGTGCGGTCACTGTATTCAGACATATCCAAGCGGATAATCGCATCCTTAGTCCCAAACATATCGAGCGCCAATTGTTTAGCAAGTTCTGTCTTACCAACCCCAGTTGGACCTACAAAGAGGAAGCTACCGATTGGGCGATTGCCTTCATCAAAACCAGCACGGTTACGACGGATAGCACGAGCTACCGCTTCTACCGCCTTGTCTTGGCCGATTACCTTGTGTTCCAAGCGATGCGCCATATCTTTCAAACGTTCGATGTCCGTAGCCCCCATTTGAGATACTGGAATACCCGTCATACGTTCTACAGATTCAGCCACATCGTTGACACTTGCAGTCACTTTCATATCTTCTGTATGGTTTTCGATTTTCTTTTCCAATTCTGCGATGCGTGTTTTATAATTTAGAGCTGCTTCAAAATCTTCTGCCTCAACTGCTTTTTCTTGCTTGTCTTTTTCTGCCTCAATTTCACGTTCAACAGCATGAACATCTGTTACTGGATGCTGAGCTGCCAAGTGAGCCGCCGTAACATCGACAAGGTCGATAGCCTTATCTGGCAAGCTACGTTGTGGAATATATTGAACAGAATAATCCACCGCTGCTTTCAAAACTTCGTCTGGCAAGATGACATTGTGGTGTTGTTGATAGAGGTCACGAATTCCTTGAAGAATTTTAAAAGTATCCTCTGCTGAAGGAGCATTTACCTTGACTTCGTTGAAACGACGAGCAAGAGCTGCATTCTTCAAGATAGTATTACGGTATTCATCTTGAGTAGTTGCGCCAATCACTGTCAATTCTCCACGTGAAAGAGCTGGTTTCAAGATATCAGCAAGACCTTTAGACCCTTGACCATCACCTGTGCTACCAGCACCAAGAATTTGGTGAATTTCATCAAAGAAGAGGATAATATTCCCTGCTTCTTTCACTTCATTTACTAGATTTTGAACGTTTTCTTCAAAGCTACCACGGTATTGGGTCCCAGCCTCAAGGCCTGAGATATCAATGGAAATAATTTCCTTATTCTTAATAGCAGCTGGAACATCACCATTCACAATAGCTTGTGCCAAACCTTCGACAACGGCTGTCTTACCAACGCCTGCATCTCCGACCAAAACAGGATTGTTCTTGGTACGGCGCGAGAGGATTTCAGATGCTTCTTGAATTTCCTTGTTTCGTCCGATAACAGGATCCATCTTGCCCTCACGCGCTTCTGCAGTCAAGTTTCGACCTAGTTTTGCAAGGACACCATCTTGTTTCATACCTGACGTATGATGTGGCATTTGTCCATCAGTTTCTGCATTTCCTGGCAATTGACCAGTTGCACGATAGTGAGCAAACTCCTCAGGTGTGACTTCGCGTCCATTAATTAAGTAACGGCGATTTTCAGAACTATATCCACGCATACCACCCATCAATTGGTTAAATAAATCATCCATGTTGTTAAAATTATTAAAGTTGTTGTTCATATTCTTTACCTCTTTTTGTTATTTATTATTACTGATATTGACTATCTTTGACCTTTGTTTTAAAAAATTTAGACTAGCTAAATCGCTACTCTACGTACTATTTCTGGTTTTTCTTTTTCAAGCAGGAGTAGACTATCTTTACTTCTAAAGATTTCTAGATTAAACATAGACCCCACCTCTTTCTATTTTACTTTAAATAAGTGTTCTAGCAAGGTTTTCATTTACCTTACGTTCATAATATACTACATTAGTCAAAAAAGGTCAAGTAATTTGACTTTAATTGACCAATAAATTTTACAAAAAGAAGAACTAGCTTTTAACTAGTCCTTCTTTGTATTATTTTATATAATCTTAGCTCAACGCATCCAAAGCATCATCCATTGAAAGAACTTCGTGGAATACACGTTGTGTCAATTCAGTTTTTTGTTCTGGAGTGAGGTATTTAGTGTTTACACAGTATCCAGAGATACGTACGATAACGTCTTCACCTGACATGATCTTTTCGTAAACATCGTTCAAGTCCATAACGTTCAAGTTAACGTGTTGTCCACCGTTTTCGAAGTAACCATCAAGGATTGTTACCAAGTTATCAACTTGTTCATCACGAGTCTTACCAAGAGCACGAGGTGAAACTTGTGTAGTCAATGAGATACCATCAGCTGCATAACTAAAGTCAAGGCTAGAAAGTGAGTTCAAGTTTTGCAACCATCCACCTTTAGCTTTGTTAGATGGGTTAGCACCTGGTGAGAAGAATTCAAGTTTAGACAAGTTCACAGAACCATCTTCGTTGAGGTATACACCTTTGTGGACTGGTGAGTTACCAGTTTGTTTAGAGTAAGCAACGTTAGATGTGATTGTCAAAAGTGATACTGTAGCTTCTGCGTCTTTGTAAAGTTTGTGGCTACGTAGACGAGTAGTGTAAGCTTCAATCAACCATTCTGCCAATTCGTTTGAACGTGGGTCATCTTCACCCCAACGTGGGTATTCACCGATTGTTTCGTAATCGTAGATGTAGCCATTTTCATCACGGATTGGTTTAACTGTAGCGTATTTGATAGCTGACAATGTATCAACTGTGTTAGCAAATCCACAGATACCGAATCCCATGTTCGCACGTTGTTTAGTTGGCAAGAAGGCCATTTGAACAGCTTCGTAGTTGTACTTATCAGTCATGTAGTGGATGATGTTCAAAGCATCTACGTAAGTGTCAGTCAACCAGTCAAGAGATTTTTCAAAGTTAGCTTTAACTGATTCAAATTCAAGAACTTCGTCACGGATTGGTTCGATGTCAAATACTTTGTAATCTTTGTGAACATCGTCGTAACCACCGTTCAAACCAGTAAGAAGGGCTTTCAATACGTTTACACGCGCACCGAAGTACTGGATGTTGTGGCGCTGTTCTTCATTTTCTGGGTCAAGTGGAGACACACAGCATGAGATACAGCTCATTTCACCATATCCGTCTTTAGCCATTGTTGTTACACCTTCGTATTGGATAGAAGAGTGTTTGTGGCTCATGTGCATACAGTAGCGACGGAAGTTGTATGGCAATTTATCAGTCCAAGAACTGTCAAGTTTGGTTCTGGAGAGTTACCGATGTTGTCAAGTGTGTTCAAGAAACGGTAGTCCATCTTAGTAACACGGTGACGACCGTCGTTACCCATACCAGCCATAGAAGTTGTGATGAAAGTTGGGTCACCTGAGTACAATTGGTCGTAAGCTTTTGTACGAGCAAATTTAACTGTACGAAGTTTCATAACGAAATCATCAACGAATTCTTGGATTTCTGATTCAGTAAATGTACCACGAGCAAGGTCACGTTCTGCAAAGATGTCCAATACGATTGGCACACGACCTAGGGATGTAGCAGCACCGTTGATAACACGGCAGACAGACATGAAGGCGATGTTAACCCATTGGATAGCTTCTTTAACGTTCATCGCTGGTTTGCGAACATCAACTCCGTAAAGATCACCCAAGCGAACAACTTGTTGCAATGCTTGGTATTGAAGGTTGATTTCTTCACGAAGACGGATTGTTTCTTCATCGATTTCTTCGATTGCATTCCAGTCGTTTACTTTCTTGCATCAAGTAGTCTGCACCGTAAAGAGCAAGACGTGCGTAAACACCGATGATACGTCCGCGTGAGTATGCATCTGGAAGACCAGTTACAGTGTGAGCGTGACGAGCGCGACGGATGTTTGAAGTGTAAGCGCGGAAGATACCGTCGTTAACTGTTGTTACGTATTTAGTGAAGATTTCGTGAACAGCTGGGTCTGGTTCGTATCCATTTTCTTTCAAAGTAGTTTCAGCCATACGGATACCACCTTTTGGCATGAAGTTCAATTTGAAGAGTTCATCGTTTTGGATACCAAAGATAACTTCATTTTCTTTGTCGATAAATCCAGCAGGGATATCAGCAATAGATGTTGGACGAGTATCCATTGGAAAACGAGTTTCTTCGTAGTGAGCCTTAGTTTCTTCTACAATCTTTTTGATGTGAAGTGAACGTTCTGTTGGTCCTGCAAGGAAGCTTTCGTCTCCATCGTAAGGTGTGTAGTTAGCTTGTACGAAGCGTGATACACTTGCTTTTTCTTTCCAATCTACGCCTTTGAAGCCTTCCCAAGCTTTGTCAAAAATATCTTGTGCTTCAACAACTGTCTTAACAACCATGTTAATGTCCTCTTTTTTCTTTCTAGTAACAGTCATCTGTTACATTCATGAGACAAGTATACCATACAGTAACCGATTTCAACAAGCGAAAAATCCCTGTTTTTACTCTTTCTTTTCTAAAACAGTCTATATCTTGCCCCAAACTGTATTATATTTTTGAAAAAATAAAGTCCTTTTTTCTTTTTTTCAGAAAAAAGGGTATAATAAAAGAAAATAAGCAGTAAAAAGGTGCTAGGTATGTTGATTTTTCCTTTGTTAAATGATTTGTCAAGAAAAATCATCCATATTGACATGGATGCCTTTTTTGCTGCGGTAGAAATCAGAGATAATCCTAAACTTAGAGGAAACCTGTCATTATCGGAAGCGACCCTCGGCAAACAGGTGGGCGTGGTGTCGTTTCCACTTGTAGCTATGAGGCGCGAGCTTTTGGTGTCCATTCAGCCATGAGTTCTAAAGAAGCCTACGAACGTTGCCCCCAGGCCGTCTTCATCTCAGGAAATTATGAAAAATATAAAGCTGTGGGCCTCCAGATTCGAGCGATTTTTAAGCGCTATACAGATTTGATTGAACCCATGAGCATCGACGAAGCCTATTTGGATGTAACAGAAAATAAACTCGGCATCAAGTCAGCGGTCAAAATTGCTCGCCTCATTCAAAAAGATATCTGGCAAGAACTGCACCTGACTGCTTCTGCTGGCGTTTCCTACAACAAATTCTTAGCTAAAATGGCCAGTGATTATCAAAAGCCACATGGTCTGACAGTGATTCTACCTAACCAGGCTGAGGACTTTCTCAAACAAATGGATATTTCCAAGTTTCATGGAGTAGGAAAAAAGACGGTGGAACGACTTCATCAAATGGGTATTTTTACTGGCGCTGACCTACTTGAAGTTCCTGAAGTGACTCTGATAGACCGTTTTGGTAGACTGGGTTATGACCTTTATCGAAAGGCTCGTGGCATTCACAACTCTCCAGTCAAATCCAATCATATCCGTAAATCCATCGGGAAGGAGAAAACCTATGGAAAGATTCTCCGTGCCGAGGAAGACATCAAAAAAGAGCTGACTCTTCTATCAGAAAGAGTCGCTCTCAATCTCAGTCAACAAGAAAAAGCTGGAAAAATTGTCATTTTGAAAATCCGCTACGAGGACTTTTCAACTCTTACTAAACGAAAAAGTCTGACTCAAAGAACACAGGATGCTAGTCAGATAAGCCAAATAGCCCTGCAACTCTATGAAGAATTAAGTGAGAAAGAAAGAGGTGTCCGCCTGCTGGGGATTACCGTGACTGGATTTTAAAAGCTTGAAGAGTTGACCCTTCAAGGTTTTTCTTATACAAATAAACGGACAAAGCTATACAGTAGCAAGACGCTACCGAGTACAATACGGTATTTACCGAAAAGGGTAAAGTCGTGTTTTTTCACATAGCTAGTCAAAAAGCGAATAGCCACCATGCTGACTGCAAAAGCTACTCCCATCGCAACCAAGAGCAAGAACAATTGCCCAAAGTCCAAGAGTTGTCCTGCTTTCACAAATTTGAAAATCTTTAAGGCACTGGCTCCAAACATAACAGGAATCCCTAAATAGAAGGTAAATTCTGTCACAACAGAACGACTCGTTCCATTCAACAAACCACCGACAATCGTTGCCCCAGAACGACTGGTTCCCGGTAAAAGGGCAAGAACTTGGAAGAGGCCGATATAGAAGGCTGTCGTATAAGGAAGCTTATCCAACTCTGTTACACTTGGCTCGATAGCACGAGCTTTATTGCGCTTTTCCAAATAGATAAAGGCAATCCCATAGATAATCAGCATGAGAGCAACTGAAACCATATTATGGAAGTGAGTATCAAACCAATCATCAAACTTAAATACAGCAAGCAAAGGTAAAGTAGCTACAAGAACTTTAGACCACAGTTGCCAAGTTCGACGAACTTCCTGCTTGTCTTTACCCGGTTTAAAGGGATTGAGCTTATTAAAGTAAATCACCATAACCGCCAAAATCGCACCAAGCTGAATCACGACATTAAACATGGACATAAAGACTTCATTTTGATTTTGGTATTGGATAAATTCCTCTGCTAAAATCAAGTGACCTGTACTTGAAATCGGCAGCCATTCCGTAATTCCTTCAACAATACCGAAGAAGATAGATTTTAAAATTTCAATAAGATACATAGATTACTCCTTTTTTCTATCTTCCATTATAGCATATTTTTTTAGTCTGTGACAGTTCTCTTTAAAAGGCACCGATACTGCCACCACCTCCACCTCCGGAGAAGCCACCGCCAGAACTTCCATTTCCAGAAGATACGGAATAGGTACTTGCTGTGTTTGCGATGCTGGCATAATGGCTCATTTGCGCGCTTGAATGATAAAACATACCGTGCCAGCCATAATCTACATAGAGATTGATATCTGGATTTCCCACTTTAATCTGATGAACCTTCATCAAATGGCTGACCTTGTCCGCATAGCCAAATAAGGTCGCATAGACCAAAAGGCGATTCCAGACCACAATACTTTCCAATTCAGCCTGATCCAATCTTGCAATCTCACGCAACATATTTTCAAAACTGGTCCAGAGATAGTAGACTTCTGCCCCTGCTTCATTCAGTACACCATCACGATTATCTAGTCGAAGCTTCCAATAATAGAAAACAGCCAAAACCAAACCTAGAAAACCAAGTATTGGCAAGGGGATGTAAAGATAGCCATAAACATCCAAACTGTACAAGAATAAGCCAAATCCGATAAATAGGGGCAGGATAGTCAAAGCACCCATACCCACTTGCAAGGCCTTTTCCCCACCAGTTAAAGGACGGTAGTAATCTGGAAGCCCCCATAAGGTAACTCTATTTCTCACTCCTTCTTGCATCTGGTTCAATACTTCTTCAAAAGAAGATTTGAGCTGACGCCCCTTTGCTTGAATCCGTTTTTCATCAGAGACTTTTGCTCTACGATAAAGGCTATCAGATACCTTGTAATCCGCAAACAAATTGGAAAGAATTTCTTCTGTTTTGCCTGAAAAAGCCAGATCTAGACAGTCTTTCTCAAAGCCTGACAAACCATCTTCTTTTACTAACCTCAAACCAACTGCATCTCCTTCTGAAATGATAGAGACATTTCCACGGTCTATCACATCTAGCAAGGTAGCTTGAATAAGTTGATCAAAGGTGAATTTTCCAGCTCCCTTGACCAAGGGACTCACTTCCTCCAAGGAGGTAGAGTAGACAGCCTCTGATAAAACCATAGGCTCTAATTCCATTGGTGGTTCATAGATACGATGATTTTTGGCATATTTGACCGAAGGAGTGGTCTTTCTTCTATAAATAAAATAAAAGCAAATACTCAATAACAAGGAGATAGAAAGTATCGAAGGGAAGACCCAAGTAACGAGTTGTTTACTTTGCTCTTTTTCTTTAAAAATCGAGTCTTCTATCTTATTAAACTCTTCTAAACGATTGCCTTTCAATCCCTGATCCCTAGCGCTAGCAAAATCAGTTCGAGGCCAGTAGGCGTGCAATTCAACTCCACGCTTAGCCGGAAGATTGTCTAAACGGATAGTATAATCAAGGTTACTCTTTTCAATCGTTCCCTCTCTAAAAAGTTTACCTGTATGGAAAAAGAGTTTTTCAACCCCCTTATCTCCCCTTACATGAAATTCAAACTTGCCAATAGCTCCTGAACTATCTGTCAGAGGTTGCCAATTTAATTCAGCGATGTCATCATATAGAAAAAGCAAATTTTTTAAGTTCCATGTGAGGTCAACTTCAACTGTGTCGCCATCTTGACCTGGATTATAAACTTTAACAGTATAACCATCTGATCCTTCTATCACTTCGCTAGTAACGTCTGCTAGTTCAGCACCATTTTTCGCAGCCTGAACCTTTGGATGAGGATCAATATCAAATCCACTAGGCATCTTGCCAGCACGTCCAAGTCCCACAATTTGACCCTTAAAGTCCTCCTCAAACTGGTAAACTATCTTCTGTCTAAATTCTGCCGTATTGTCTGCATGAATATACAAATCTCCTTGATAAGAGTTTATCTTGAAATCAATGGCAAAAACAGAGAGTGGCAGAAGGCAAAACAAGCCTAACACCAGTAAGAAAAAAGTTTTTTTCATCAACTAAGCCCCCTTTTTATCTTTGCTATCATTATATCATTTTTTCATAAGTAAGGGCTTACCTATATTGAAAAATAAAGTTTTTTTCGATAAAATAGGAGACAGTTATTTTTTAATAGATTAGAAATAGGAGAAATCATGAGAAAAATATACTTATCTATTTTCACAAGTCTCTTGCTGATGCTGGGACTTGTCAATGTTGCCAAAGCCGATGAATATTTACGCATCGGGATGGAAGCAGCATATGCTCCCTTTAACTGGACCCAGGATGATGATAGCAATGGGGCTGTCAAAATCGATGGGACTAACCAGTATGCTAACGGATACGATGTTCAAATCGCTAAGAAAATCGCTAAGGACTTAGGTAAAGAACCTTTGGTTGTTAAAACAAAGTGGGAAGGCCTCGTTCCTGCTCTTACCTCAGGAAAGATCGACATGATTATCGCAGGTATGAGTCCTACTGCCGAGCGTAAACAAGAAATTGCCTTTTCAAGTAGCTACTACACTAGCGAACCTGTCCTACTAGTCAAAAAAGATTCTGCCTACGCAAATGCTAAATCTTTGGATGACTTTAACGGTGCAAAAATCACTTCTCAACAAGGTGTCTACCTTTATGACTTGATTGCACAAATCCCAGGTGCTAAAAAAGAAACAGCCATGGGAGACTTCGCTCAAATGCGCCAAGCTCTTGAGGCTGGTGTCATCGATGCCTATGTTTCTGAACGCCCAGAAGCTCTGACTGCTGAAGCTGCTAACTCTAAGTTCAAGATGATTCAAGTAGAACCAGGTTTCAAAACCGGAGAAGAAGACACAGCTATTGCCATTGGACTTCGTAAAGATGACACTCGTATTAGCCAGATTAATGCCAGCATTGAAACCATTTCAAAAGATGAGCAAGTTGCCCTAATGGATCGTATGATCAAGGAGCAACCTGCCGAAGCCACAACAACTGAAGAGGCTAGCAGTAGTTTCTTTAGCCAGGTTGCTAAAATTCTTTCTGAAAACTGGCAGCAACTCTTGCGTGGTGCGGGTATCACTCTTTTAATCTCTATCGTCGGAACCATCATAGGCCTCATTATCGGTCTTGCCATTGGTGTTTTCCGTACTGCCCCTCTCTCTGAAAACAAAGCCATTTATGGCCTGCAAAAACTAGTCGGCTGGATTCTCAATATCTATATCGAAATTTTCCGTGGTACACCAATGATCGTTCAATCGATGGTTATCTACTACGGAACTGCTCAAGCTTTCGGTATCAACCTTGACCGCACACTGGCTGCTATCTTCATCGTTTCGATCAACACCGGTGCCTACATGACTGAAATCGTCCGTGGTGGTATCCTAGCAGTTGATAAGGGACAATTTGAAGCAGCGACTGCTCTTGGTATGACCCATAACCAAACCATGCGTAAGATTGTCCTACCTCAAGTAGTCCGTAACATCCTACCAGCAACTGGTAATGAATTTGTCATCAATATCAAAGATACATCTGTATTGAACGTTATCTCTGTTGTCGAACTTTATTTCTCAGGAAATACAGTGGCAACGCAAACTTATCAATACTTCCAGACATTTACAATCATCGCCGTGATTTACTTTGTCCTCACCTTCACCGTAACACGTATCCTCCGCTTCATCGAACGCCGAATGGACATGGATACCTATACTACAGGTGCTAACCAAATGCAAACGGAGGATTTGAAATAATGACACAAGCAATCCTTGAAATTAAACACCTCAAAAAATCCTATGGACAAAACGAAGTGCTAAAAGACATTTCTCTCACTGTCCACAAGGGAGAAGTCATCTCTATCATCGGAAGCTCTGGAAGCGGGAAATCGACCTTCCTACGCTCTATTAACCTACTTGAAACGCCAACTGATGGACAAATCCTTTATCATGGACAAAACGTCCTCGAAAAAGGCTACGACCTCACGCAATACCGTGAAAAGTTGGGGATGGTGTTCCAATCCTTTAACCTCTTTGAAAATCTTAACGTTCTTGAAAATACAATCGTCGCTCAGACGACTGTCCTTAAACGCGAACGTGCAGAAGCTGAAAAAATTGCCAAAGAAAACCTAGAAAAAGTCGGCATGGGAGAACGCTACTGGCAAGCGAAACCAAAACAACTCTCAGGTGGTCAAAAACAACGTGTGGCCATCGCTCGTGCCCTCTCAATGAATCCTGACGCTATTCTCTTTGATGAACCAACATCAGCTCTCGATCCAGAAATGGTTGGAGAAGTCCTCAAAATCATGCAGGATTTAGCTCAGGAAGGCTTGACTATGATTGTTGTAACCCACGAGATGGAATTTGCCCGTGATGTCTCTCACCGTGTTATCTTTATGGATAAGGGCGTGATTGCTGAAGAAGGCAAACCAGAAGACCTCTTCACCAATCCTAAAGAAGAGCGTACAAAAGAATTCCTTCAACGTTATCTCAAATAAAAAGAAAAGGCTGCATCAACCGTGCAGTCTTTTTACTAGCCAAAAAATGAAAAGGCAGACCTTATTCAAGAATCCGCCATTATCCAAAGATTAATCTTCAAATTTTTCATGATTTTTATCATAGAAATCAATTAAACCTAGAGCTGTTTCAAACGAAATATTTTTTACTTTTGCACGCCCCTGCGCTAGAGCAATGATAGACATTTCACGCGCATTCGTTTCTTTAGAGATACGGTAGCCTGTGATTTTCTTATCACGAACCCAGCCAACAACTGATTCTACTTTTTCAAAGTTTGACTTAGCCATGTCCTTCTCCTATTTTCTTCTTTACGATATTTAATTGTATACGTTTTTATGACTTTTGTCAATAAAAAAACATATATTCAATAAAATTAATGATTTATTTTTCTATTACTATCTTATTAAAGCCGATAATATATAGGTTTCCCCTTGCTATAAACCATTAGTAAATACCTTTAAAATAATTGTATTATTAACTCTTTTGTTTGTAAAATTATTCATACTTTGCAAATAGCAATTCTTGATAGATTAGACAGGTTTTATACTCAACTTTATTCTATTTACCTAACTTTAAAATAATATTTCTAATAGCAGAAGACTTGCTCTCCACACTATTACTAACTATTATTTCTCTTCTCCTTCTTTGATATTCTTCCTGCCTTTATAAGCACTTTTCACTTGCTCAACTGGTACTATTTATTTACTTTATCAATATTCCTTTTTATTTCTTCAAACCTATAAAAAGATGAGTAGTTAGGAAACCATAGTATCTTATCTTCCAACATCTTCCACTGTTTTTATCTTCTTAGTATCTTATCACTCTTCTCAGTTAACTCAGTATAAAGCTTCTCATTAGTATTGATTATTTTTTCTAATTCCTATTATATTTAACCAAATTTCAGATTAGACATATATAAAATAGTGGATTCTAAAAATACTCCTTATATATAACAAGTAATTTTACTCCCTTACTATAAACCCAATCAAAAAATAATAGGTACTATAATGACTTGTGATAGAAATAGCGTAATCGATTTCCTAAGTCCATAGGAATCGCCCCCTTTCTTCACTCTCATTATAGCACCTATACATCTGTTGTGCAAATAATATGATATTTTTTTATTAGTCCTCAGACAAGCATATTATAGAGCGTTTCATTACCATTTAAGTTAATATAAGATGGATCAAACCCTTCCATTCGACGAATCAAACCTGCATAATCATGCTTATCTGCCAAGGCAATCCCGATCAATACGGGCCCTGTCCCCTTGCTAGCTCGCTTAATATACTCAAATCGTGTGATATCATCATTTGGCCCCAGGATATCATTTACAAACTCACGCAAAGCCCCTGGACGCTGTGGAAAATTGACCACAAAGTAATGCTTAATCCCATCATAAATCAAGGCACGCTCTTCCATTTCTGGCATACGGTTGATATCATTATTTCCTCCAGAAATGATACAACAAATGGTTTTCCCCTTGATATATTCAGCCAACACCTCTAGAGAGGCGATACTAGCCGCTCCAGCAGGTTCTGCGACAATCCCTTGCTTAGAGTAGAGATCAATCAATGTTTCAGAAATCAATCCCTCATCGACACCTACCAAAGTTTGAACATGTTGACGAGTTGCCTCATAGGTCAACTGACCTACCTTTTGCACAGCAATCCCATCCGCAAATTTGTCAATTTCTTTTAGTTTGACAGGTCCACCAGCTTCAAAGGCAGCCTTCATAGAACGCGCTCCATTAGCCTCTACTCCGATGACTTCAATTTCTGGACTTGTTTCCTTGATATAGGTAGAAACCCCAGCAATGAGACCACCACCTCCAACAGGAACTAAGACAGCATCAAAATCAATCGACTCTTTTCGAGCTTCTTCTAAAATCTCATAAGCGACGGTTCCTTGACCTGCTTGAACATGGGCATCATCAAAGGGATCAATAAAGGTACGATTTTCTGAGACTGTAAATTCTTGAGCTGCCTTAGCAGAAGCATCAAAGGTATCCCCAACTAGTTTAATGGTTACAAAATCCCCACCAAAAAAGCGAACTTGACCAATCTTTTGTTGCGGAGTAGTAATTGGCATAAAAATAGTAGCAGGAATTTTCATCTCATTACAAGTATAGGCAACTCCCTGCGCATGATTTCCCGCAGAAGCGCAGACTACCCCACGCTCACGTTCTTCCTTGCTGAGCTGGGAAATGGCATAATAGGCACCGCGAATTTTAAAAGAACGAACACGTTGGGCATTTTCCTTTTTCAAATAAATCTTAGCACCATACTTCTCCGATAAATAATGGTCATAATCAAGCGGTGTATTCACAACCACACCATTCAAGACCTTATGAGCCTTGATGATATCTTTTGAACTTAACATCTTTTTCTCCTAGACTATTTCATACTTATCTCAATCCATCCTCTAAAAAAGAGAGATGAATTGATTATAAAAGCGAGTTAGTCCCCCAACTCGCCTTCACCTTAATTTCTATCAATTAATTATAGATTTTGAATGCATCGTCGTCGTTTTTACCAACGAAAGGCATTGCTTTACGCAATTCTGCACCAACTTTTTCAATTTCAAGGTTAGCTGCTTGTTCACGGTAAGCAGTCAATTTTGGACGTCCAGCTTTATAGTCATTTACAAAGTCATTTGCAAATTTACCATTTTGGATATCTGCCAAGACAGCTTTCATATTTTCTTTAACTTGTTCAGTGATTACACGTGGACCTGATACATAGTCACCGTACTCAGCAGTGTTTGAAATTGATTGACGCATTTTCTTGAAGCCACCTTCGTAAATCAAGTCAACAATCAATTTCATTTCGTGAAGAACTTCAAAGTAAGCCAATTCTGGAGCGTAACCTGCTTCTGTCAAGACTTCGAAACCTGCTTCGATAAGGGCAGTCAAACCACCACAAAGTACAGCTTGTTCACCAAACAAATCTTCTTCAGTTTCTTCTTTATAAGTTGTTTCAAGAAGACCTACACGAGCTGCCCCAACACCTTTACACCAGTCCATAGCAATGTTTTTAGCATTTCCTGTTGCATCTTGATAAACTGCGTAAAGAGCTGGCACACCAAATCCTTCTTCGTAAGTACGACGTACCAAGTGTCCTGGCCCTTTAGGTGCACACATGAAGACATCTACATCCGCAGGAACTTTGATAAATTCAAAGTGGATGTTGAAACCATGAGCAAATCCAACTGCGTTTCCAGCTTCCAAGTTTGGAGCGATTTCTGCTTCGTACAATTCTTGTTGGATTTCGTCTGGTGCCAAAATCATGATAACATCAGCCAATTTAGTAGCTTCTGCTACTGTGTAAGTGTCAAATCCGTCTTCTTTTGCTTTGTCAAAAGATTTACCTGGACGTACACCGATGATGACATCGCGACCTGAATCACGCAAGTTTTGAGCATGCGCATGTCCTTGTGAACCATAACCGATAACAGCGATTTTTTTACCGTCAAGTGCTGCTACTTTAACATCTTTTTCGTATTCCATTTGAACTGCCATAGTTTTTTTCTCTTTTCTATTATTTATTGCCTTTTAGGCTGGTTTAACAAATTTAAAATATTTTTATACTCTATGAAAATCAAAGAGCAAATTAGGAAGCTAGCTGCAGGCTGTACTTGAGTACGGCAAGGCAAAGCTGACGTGATTTGAATTTGATTTTCGAAGAGTATTAATCGCGGGTAAATCCAGTTGCACCAGTTCGAGCAATATTGCGAATACCATATGGTCGAATGACTCGCAATAGAGCTTCACTCTTTTCAGCATTCCCTGTCATCTGAATGGTAATCGAGCTTGGTGCTACGTCTACCACTGTTGCACGGAAAGGTTGAATAATCGCTAGAATCTCAGCACGCTTCTCTGCTGGCGCTGACATCTTAACCAAAATCACCTCGCGCTCCAAGTGTGGTTTATCCGTAATATCTCGAATGCGAATCACATCAATCTGACGATTGAGCTGCTTAATGATTTGCTCCACTTCATCATGTGAAGCAACATCAATAATAATGGTGATACGTGATACATTCGGATCTTCTGTTGCTCCAACAGAGATACTTTCGATATTAACCTGACGACGAGACAGGACACCGGTAAAGCGATTGAGGACTCCTGAACGATTTTGTAGTTTTGCTGTTAACATTCTACGCATGGAACTTCACCCCCAACATCTCATGATTACTCTTACCAGCTGGTACCATTGGTAACACCTGTTCCTTACGAGAAATATCTACCTCGATTAGCATAGGAACCTTCTCAGTGATCACTTCAAGGTCTTGAGCCAAGGTCTCAGGATTGTCAAACTTATAGTTTTTAATTCCATAAGCTTGTGCCATCAATTGGAAATCAGGAAGAGTATCAAAGACTGACTCAGATGTTCTACCTTCATAGAAGGATTCCTGCCACTGGCGAACCATTCCAAGTGAGTGGTTGTTCAGCATGACCACCTTGATTGGCACCTTGTAAATGTTCAAAATAGCCAATTCCTGGTTGGTCATTTGGAAACCACCATCCCCAACGAACAAGACTACTTCCTTATCTGGGTTAGCAATTTTGGCACCAATTGCTGCTGGAATTCCGAATCCCATCGTTCCCAAACCGCCTGAAGTCACTAACTGACGCTCATTTTGGTAAGGATAATACTGGGCTGTCCACATTTGGTGTTGACCAACGTCTGTTACCACAATGGCATCTCCATTCGTCAATTCACCAATTCGTTCAATAACAGCTTGCGGTTGAACCACACGCTCTTTCTTATCATAAGAACGAACGCGGTTCTTGTCTTTAGTAACTTTTTCAATCCATTTCTCAGTATTGTTATGAACTGTCGGTTCTGCTAGTAACATTTGCAAGGCTTTCTTAGCATCTCCAACTACAGGAATATCCGCACTGATAATCTTACCAATCTCAGCTGGGTCAATATCAATGTGAGCAACCTTAGCATTCTTAGCGAAAGTCTTAGGATTCCCCGTCAAGCGGTCATCGAAACGGCAACCAATACTAATCATAAAGTCCGCTTCCGTCATGGCAATATTAGCTGCGAATGACCCGTGCATGCCTCCCATTCCAAGGAAGAGTGGATGACTCGTTGCAATCGTTCCTTGTCCCAAAAGACTGGTTACCACTGGAATTTGATAGCGTTCTGCAAATTCATTTAATTCTGCAGCTGCTTCAGCATAACTAATTCCACCACCAGCTAGCAAGACTGGCTTTTTAGCCTTGGATAATTGCTTCAAGATTTTCTTAATTTGCATATCATTTGGCTCAAGAGTCGGTTGATAGCTTGGTAGGTTCACTTCTGGTGAATAGATGAAGTCTGTTTCTAAAGCAGATACGTCTTTAGGTAGGTCAATTACGACTGGCCCTGGTCGACCTGTAGTTGCGATATGAACAGCTTCCGTAATGATACGCGGAATATCAGCCGTCTCACGAACTTGGTAATTGTACTTAGTGATTGGCATGGTAATTCCCACAATGTCTGCCTCCTGAAAGGCATCCTTCCCAATCCCTGCTCGCGCCACCTGACCTGTAAAGACCAAGAGGGGAACACTGTCGCTCATGGCATCTGCAATCCCTGTAATGGCATTTGTTGCTCCCGGTCCGCTAGTGACGACGGCAACACCCAACTTTCCAGTTGATTTGGCATAACCTTCAGCTTCATGCAAACAACCTTGCTCATGGCGCCCTAGAATGTGGCGAATGCCTTTAAAATTATATATCGCATCATAAAAAGGCAAGACCGCACCACCAGGATAACCAAAGATGGTATCAATTCCTAAATCACGAAGTGTTTCCAAAACTAGGTCCGACCCCGTCTTAGGAGATTCTAAACTGATTTTCTCCATTGTTCCCCTTTCTCTTCTCTTAAAAATAACTTGTTACTATCATACCATTTTTTCAAAATTTTTCAAGACAAAATAAGAAATTTTCTGAATTTTCTATTTTAAAGTTTATTTATGAATAATTATTTTGTTTTTATAAGTTTTAAAAGATAAATTACATTCTTTAACAATATATTTTCATTTACATTGTAAATTTCCTTCGCAAATTACTTCAACTTATGTTATATGAAAGTTCTTTAAGTCATATTTTCAGAATGTATAAAATTTGTCGTAACGTTACAAAAAAGGAAGCCACTAAGTGACTTCCTTCTATAGCGAGGACTGATTAGTCTTCACCTTTGTTTTTCTTAATGATTTCTTCTTGTACTGACTTAGGTACATCTTCGTAGTGGTCAAATACCATCATGAATGTACCACGTCCTTGAGATGCAGAACGAAGAACTGTTGCGTAACCGAACATTTCAGCAAGTGGAACGTAAGCACGAACAATTTGGCTGTTACCGTGTGCTTCCATACCATCTACACGTCCACGACGAGCAGTTACGTGACCCATAACATCACCAAGGTTTTCTTCTGGAACAGTGATTGTTACAAGCATCATTGGCTCAAGGATAGCTGGTTGTGCTGATTTAGCAGCTTCTTTAAGAGCAAGTGAAGCCGCGATCTTGAAGGCAGTTTCAGATGAGTCGACATCGTGGTATGAACCATCGTAAAGCTTAGCTTTAACGTCAACCATTGGGTAACCTGCAAGAACACCATTAGCCATAGATTCTACCAAACCTTTTTCAACCGCTGGGATAAATTCGCGAGGAACCACACCACCGACGATTGCGTTTTCGAATTCGAATCCTTTACCTTCTTCATTTGGAGTAAATTCAATCCATACATCACCGAATTGACCTTTACCACCAGACTGACGTTTGAAGAATCCACGTGCTTGAGTAGAAGCGCGGAATGTTTCACGGTAAGATACTTGAGGAGCACCTACGTTCGCTTCAACTTTGAACTCACGACGCATACGGTCAACAAGGACGTCAAGGTGAAGCTCACCCATACCTGAGATAACTGTTTCACCAGTTTCAACGTTTGTTTCAACGCGGAATGTTGGATCTTCTTCAGCCAATTTTTGAAGGGCGATACCCATCTTGTCTTGGTCAGCTTTAGATTTTGGCTCAACCATCAATTGGATAACTGGTTCTGGAACGTTGATTGACTCAAGGATGATTTTTAGCTTTTTTTCATCTGTCAATGAGTCACCAGTTGTAGTATCTTTCAAACCAACGGCAGCAGCGATATCACCTGAGTAAACAGTGTCAATTTCTTGACGGCTGTTAGCGTGCATTTGAAGGATACGTCCGATACGTTCACGTTTACCTTTAGAAGTGTTCAATACGTATGAACCTGATTGAAGAACACCTGAGTAAACACGGAAGAATGTCAAACGACCTACGAATGGGTCAGTCATGATCTTGAAGGCAAGAGCTGCAAATGGCTCTTCGTCAGATGCTGGACGAGTTTCTTCAGCGTCTGTATCTGGGTTAATACCTTTGATTGCTGGGATATCAAGTGGGCTTGGAAGGTAGTCAATAACCGCATCAAGCATCAATTGAACACCTTTATTCTTGAAGGCTGAACCACACAATACTGGGAAGAATTCAACGTTGATAGTCGCTTTACGGATACCAGCTTTCAATTCTTCGTTAGTGATTTCTTCACCTTCGAGGTATTTCATCATCAATTCTTCGTCAGTTTCAGCAACTGCTTCAATCAATTTTTTTCACGGTATTCTTGAGCTTGGTCAAGGTATTCAGCTGGGATGTCTTCTTCAAGGATATCTGTACCAAGGTCGTTAGTATAGATTTCAGCTTTCATCTTGATCAAGTCGATGATACCACGGAAGTCATCTTCAGAACCGATTGGCAATTGGATTGGGTGTGCATTTGCTTGAAGACGATCGTGAAGTGTGCTTACAGAGTAAAGGAAGTCAGCACCGATTTTGTCCATTTTGTTGGCAAATACGATACGTGGAACTCCATACTCAGTTGCTTGACGCCAAACTGTTTTCAGTTTGAGGGCTCAACACCTGATTGTGAGTCAAGAACGGTAACCGCACCATCCAATACACGAAGAGAACGTTGTACTTCGATTGTGAAGTCCACGTGTCCTGGTGTGTCGATAATGTTTACGCGGTGGTTGTTCCATTGAGCTGTTGTCGCAGCAGATGTGATAGTGATACCACGTTCTTGCTCTTGCTCCATCCAGTCCATTTGTGACGCACCTTCGTGAGTTTCACCGATTTTATGGATTTTACCAGTGTAGTAAAGAATACGCTCAGTAGTTGTTGTTTTACCAGCATCGACGTGAGCCATGATACCGATATTACGAGTTTTTTCAAGTGAAAATTCGCGTGCCATGAGGTTTGTTTCTCCTATTTTTTTGATTTCTATTCTATTATAACATGATTTTAATAAAAACGGATAGGCAGGACCTACCCGTTCTCAATGTTTTCATGCTATTGTTGGTTTCAACTTGCAGATTTACAAATTGAATCGAACTCGGGCTAAAAGTCCAAGTTAGTTGAGTTGAGCTCAAGCTAAAAGTCTGGAGAAAAAGATGAATCTCATTGGTTGCAATCGCAACCTGCTTTGATTCCCTATTTTCTCTGGGACTTTCTTAACGCTTTCGCATCCTATATTACCAACGGAAGTGTGCGAATGCACGGTTAGCTTCAGCCATACGGTGAGTGTCTTCACGTTTCTTAACAGCTGCACCAGTGTTGTTAGCAGCATCCAAGATTTCTTTTGCAAGACGGTCTTGCATTGTGTGTTCACCACGAAGACGAGCGATTGTTACCAACCAACGAAGTCCAAGTGTTGTACGACGTTCTGGACGAACTTCAACTGGGACTTGGTAGTTAGAACCACCAACACGACGTGCACGTACTTCAAGTACAGGCATGATGTTTTCCATAGCTGTTTCAAATACTTCAAGTGCATCGTTTCCAGTAGCTTCTTTGATTTGCTCAAAGGCACCGTAAACGATTGAAGCAGCTGTACCACGTTTACCATCAAGCATAACGCGGTTGATAAGACGAGTAACTAGTTGTGAATTGTAAAGCGGATCTGGCAATACGTCACGTTTTGGAGCTCTATTTTTACGACTCATTTCTCTTTATCCCCTTTCCTTATGCTTTTGGACGTTTAGTACCGTATTTAGAACGGCCTTGTTTACGATCGTTAACACCTGCAGTATCAAGTGCACCACGGACGATATGGTAACGTACCCCTGGAAGGTCTTTTACACGTCCACCACGAAGAAGCACCACGCTGTGCTCTTGCAAGTTGTGTCCGATACCTGGGATGTAGGCAGTAACTTCGATAAGGTTGCTCAAACGTACACGAGCGAATTTACGAAGGGCTGAGTTAGGTTTTTTAGGTGTCATTGTTCCAACACGAGTTGCAACACCACGTTTTTGTGGTGAAGAAACGTTTGTTTGAACTTTTTTATGACTGTTGTAACCAACGTTCAAAGCTGGTGATTTAGATTTTTCTACTTTTGATTTACGCGGTTTGCGAACCAATTGGTTAATTGTAGGCATCTACATTCTCCTGTATTTTTTTATTTTTGGTGATGATACACTTGGTGACAGCTACCATCTGTGTGTACTTTTGCAACATTTGTCAGCACGTCCCTGTACACTCTTGAGAGACCAAAAGTAAAAAGTACCGTCTATTATTGTAACAAAATTTTCCATTGGTTGTCAAGATATTTTTCTTTTTTATTGTTAATTTTAGCTCTTTTGTAGTGCTCCCCAAAAAAAGAAAAAGGAGGAATCCCACCCTCCTAAAATTAGTATTGTTCCATTCAATCCCATCAATTTTAGCACATAATGTTCAAAAATATTATATCATCACAACCAACCAGATTCTTTCGCGATATTAGCTGCCTCTGTTCTATTACCTGCATCTAGCTTTGAAAGAATATTGGTGACATAGTTTCGGACTGTTCCGTTGGATAGATAGAGTTTGTCTGCAATTTCTTGGTTAGAGAAGCCCTGAGCAATTCCCTTTAAAACTGCGATTTCTTGTTCTGTCAACGGATTGGGATGCATCATCACCACTTCCATCAATTCAGGCGAATACTCCTTGCGTCCCTCAAGGACGGTGTGCAAGGTTTGCATGAGGTCTGCAATGCTTCGTTCTTTTAATACATAAGCATCTACTCCAGCCTTGACCGCACGTTCAAAATACCCAGGACGCTTGAAGGTCGTCACCACAACCACCTTTGTTTCTAGATTTTCTGCTCGTATCCACTCCAAGACTTCAAGACCTGTCTTAACAGGCATTTCTACGTCAAGGATGGCGATATCTACAGACTCCTTTTCTAATAGTTGGATTGCTTCTTGCCCATTCTTGGCTTGAAGGACAGACTCCACATCCGGTTGAAGCGTGAGCAACTGGCACATGGCATCTCGTAACATACTTTGATCTTCTGCAACAAGTAGTTTCATCTTAGTTTCTCTCCTTATAAGGTAGTCGAACCTGAACTTCTGTCGGTTGTTTCCAACTAATTACCTTTACTTCTCCCGAAAATGGAAGAACACGATCTCGAACTGTATGGAGTTCATTTCCTTTTACAGTTGCAAAACCTTTCCCATCATCTCCAACTGTCAGGACCAATTCCTGATCTGTACGTTCCAGTTTTAGATAGGCTTTTTAGACGCTCTGGCATGCTTTGATGATATTGGTCACTAAGTTCTAAAGCAAAAATCATGGAAGCCGTTGACTCCAATTCCTGAGTTAAGCTAGCTGTATCTAGTTGATTAGCTCATTTCACCTCAATTCCAGCAATTTCTAGCATCTTTTTGACAGTCTCTAGCTCGGATGTCAAAGGGTTCTAGACTTTCAGATTTTCCACAATGGTTCGCACTTCATTCATCGAATCCTTACTTATCTGGTGAATTTCTTTTAATTCCTTCTCCACCTGTGGATAGGCTTGCATCTGAAATAATTGCAAGGCCAAATCTGTCTTGACACTGAGCATAGCAAAAGTATGTCCCAGACTATCATGCAAATCCTGACCGATACGACTGCGTTCATTTTCAGCTAGCAAGAGATTTATCTGGGCATTTTGCTTAGCCTGCGCTTCTTTCAAATCCTCCACAATTCGAACCCGAACCAAACCAAAAGTCATCAAATCGACAAAGGTAAGAATTCCAAGCAGATAGAATAGAAATTCAACTTCGATTTTCTGAAAAATCAACAGTTGCCCCACAACAAGGACTTGAGCAGGGAGAAAAGTCCAGACATGTAAAGACTTTAAACTACGTACACCAAAATGATAGATTAAGAGATTGGAAAGAAAAAAGAAGAACCAGATATAATTCGCAGCAACAAAGGCAGTATACCCAGCTACATAGACCAGCATGATGCCCCAGAAAAGCCAAGAAAGGCGCTGGCTCTTAGTTATTAAAACACCCAAATATGCCACTACAAATAGAATATCAATCAATAAATGCCAGACAGGAAGCTCCCCAGTCACTACAGGAATGATGGAAAAAACCATAAAAATCAAACTGGCCCAATACATATAGTCTATGCTTTTCAGTCTTTCAAGCATTAAGCATTCTCCTTATGTCCTTGAAGGTAAATGGTCAAACCAAACAAAACTGCTGAAAAAACAAGTAGATAAACTGTGGCTGATAGATTGATGCCATCCTCGTTTAAGAAGGTCTTGAGCAACTCCATCAACTGATAAGTTGGTAGGCACTTCCCGATTGCTTGCATCCAGTCTGGAAATAAAGAGATGGGCATCCAGAGCCCGCCTAAAACAGCTAAGCCTAGATAGAGAAGATTGCCCACGACAGACATCAGCTGACTTGTTGGTAAGAGAGTCAATGTCAAGCCAAGCGCTACAAAGGCAACACTTCCTACTATCAGCAAGAACGCAGCCCCAATCCAGCTTCCTAGAGGCATATCCACACCTCTGACCAAGTGCCCAACTGAGAAAACAACCAGAATTGAGACCAGATAATCAACCAGCATACTTGTTATCTTTGATAGATAATATTCTACCATATTTACAGGGGTATGGCGTAATGTTTTCTGCCAGTTGTTGATTTTATCGGTATGTAAGACAGCTGGGAATGAAAACATAGCTGTTGACATCATGGAAAAAGCTGTCATAGAGATGAGGTAGTCACGCATAAAATTAGCCGGTCCACCTGGTGTGTCCTGGTACATGCCTGAAAAGAATAAATAGAAGGCTGTCGGCATCCCTACTGACAAGAGATAATAGACTAGTTGCCGTTTGGTCAATAGAAATTCTATCTTGTTTAGTGCGATCCATCGTTTCATCTTAGTCATCTCCCTTTTGTGTTTCTTCAAAGATTGTATCCAACAAACTACGATTATTGACTTCAATTTCTTGAATCCTACATCCTGCTCGGACTAACAGTTGCCAGAAAGCATCCGCTTCACGTGTGACTACTTGCAGGGCATCTTGTTTTTGTGACCAGTTTTCAACCAAGTTTGACTGCTCAACGACTTCCTTGTAAGCCAGAGGAAGGATAAAATGCTTTTCGATTTCCTCACTACGCATGGCTAGAGGCGTCGTATCACGAATCAATTCTCCCTTATTTAAGACTAGAATCCGGTCAGCTGTATGCTCTACCTCTTCGATATAATGGGACGAATAGAGAATGGTGACTCCCTGCGCTTTTAGGTCCTGAACAATTTCCCAAAAGCGTTGGCGGGTTGAGGTATCCATGGCAGCAGTCGGCTCATCTAAAAAGACAAGTTTTGGTCGCCCAATCAAGGTCAAGACAAAAGAGAAGAGACGCTTTTGCCCACCTGACAATTTTTCTGCGAATTGTTCTTTTTGTTGCTGGTCAAACTGCAATAGTTGATCAACTTCTTGGTTACTCAAGGTATTTGGGTAAATGCTTTGAAAGAAAGCAATCAATTCTTTAACCTTTAATTTCTGAACAATAACATTTTCTTGAGGAAGGTAAGCTCGACTGTAGTCTAACTTAGAGCTCGTCACTGGCAAGCCTTGGATGGATACTTGACCGCTGGTAACCAGTTTATCTCCTAGCAAACAGTCCAAGAGTGTGGTCTTCCCAGCACCATTGGGACCAATCAAGGCGACGCATTCACCTTCCGCTACCTCAAAGGAAATATCCTTCAAAATAGCCTTGCCCTTGATATTTTTATCTAAGCCTTGAACCTTAATCATGTTCATGATATTCTCCTTCCAGCCACTCCTTTACCATCGGAAAGGCGATAAAAATCATAAATCCTAATCCCCAGGCACCACGGATGAATTGGTGAAGGAAGGCTTGATCAAACCAACCTGTAAACATTTCGACCAACCATACCACTAGTGACAGTCCAATAAAGAGATAGAGAATCGCTTTTTTCATTTTTCAAACTCCTTTTTCACATCTGAGACCAATTTCAAACCTTCTCGGATCAACCAAGACATCATGCCAAATCCTGCAAATAACTCCCAAGGAAAATGATAGAAGCCTTCGTCCAATCCTGAAAACATGAGATAAGTCATGACTCCTGCTGCTACTAAACTCATTGCGACAATTACTTTATGTTTCATTTTTTTCTTCCTCCATTTGATACATCTATTATAATTCTTTGAAGGTTGTGTCACTAGAAGCTTCTGTCATGAGGAGATATGACAAATGTCACAAAAAAAGAGTTTGGGACAATAGTGTCTCGATTCTATCAAAAAAAGCAACGGATTTGCCGTTGCTTTGCATGGTTGCGATAGTCTTGGTAAAATAGAATTGCTTAATAAACCATTTAGAAAGGCTATCCCATGCATATTCACTATAACACAAATCAAACAACTTTACCACTAGAAATCAGTTCCTTCTTGCCACAAGATCATCTCGTCTTTACTATTGAAAAAGTGGTAAATACCTTAGAAGATAGTCACTTCCACGCCTTCTATCATGCCTTTGGTCGCCCGTCTTATCACCTTAAAATGCTTGTATCTGCTCTTCTATTTGCCTATTCACAAGGGATTTTCTCTGGTCGAAAAATTGAAAAAATGATGATTGAGAATCTCGCTATGCAGTACCTAACAGGACAGTTAGTTGTCAGCTATCGCACCATCAATCGTTTTCGTGTCGCTGAAGGGATGGAAGAACTCATTCGTGATCTTTTCATCGACCTCAATCTTCGGTTAAAAATGGAAGAGTTAGTGACCTTAGATTGCTTGTTTATTGACGGGACTAAGATTGAAGCCAATGCCAACAAATATAGTTTCGTGTGGAAAAAAGCGACAGAGAAATTCTCCGCCAAACTTCAAGAACAGATACAGGTCTATTTTCAAGAAGAAATCACTCCCCTTATCCATCAAGCTATTGAACTGGATACACAAGAGCCTATCTCCTCAGAGCAGTTGCGTGAATTCGCTCAAGTCCTTGAAGAAGAATTGGCAAAACTGAATCAGGACATTGAGGAGACACCCGTTAAAGGGAAGGATGAACGTAAAAACCAGCGTCGGAAACTCAAGAAAGTCTTGCGTAAAGTCAAGGAGGATTTTTCAGTACGTGCTGAAAAAAATATGAGAAGTATCAAGAGACATTTGAAGGGCGTAACAGTTTTTTTCCAAAAACCGATCCAGATGCCACTTTTATGCGGATGAAGGAAGACCATATGAAAAATGGTCAACTCAAGGCTGCATATAATCTTCAAATCGCTACTGAAAACCAATTTGTACTTCACTATGATGTCTTCTCAAATCCGACAGATACCAAAAATTCTTCTACCATTCCTTGAAACTTATCCGCATGACTTGAAAACAGTTGTCGCAGATGCTGGATATGGAAGTGAAGAGAACCTCCTTTGTTTAGATGAAAAGGAGGTGAACCATCTGATTAAATATGCCATGTTTGATAAGGAACAGAAGAAAGGGTATAAACAGTCGGCTAGAAACTTAGGGAATTGGCACTATGATGACAAAGAGGATAGCTACACACATCCTGATGGTTGGTGCTATCGTTTTCATCATACCAAACATCAGAAAACACAGACGGACTTTCAACAGGAAATCAAGGTTTACTACGCTGATGAACCTGAATCAGCTCCTCAAAAGGGACTATATATGAACGAACGCTATCAAAACTTGAAAGCTAAAGAATGTCAGGCGCTTTTATCTCCCGAAGGTAGACAGATTTTCTCTCAACGCAAGATTGATGTGGAACCTGTCTTTGGGCAGATAAAGGCTTGTTTGGGTTACAAGAGATGTAACCTGAGAGGCAAGCGTCAAGTGAGAATTGACATGGGATTGGTACTTATGGCCAATAACCTTCTAAAATACAATAAGAGAACGGCTCAAAATTAAAAGCTAGAGTTCCACAATTGGGAATCTCTAGCTTTTTTGTGGCTGAGAACTATTTTGTCCCAGACTCTTTTTTAAATTATTTTCTTCTTTATTCCACACTGAAAAGATATGGATACACCGGTTGTTGACCTTGGTGAATTTCTACTTCAACATCTTCGAATTCTTCTGTGATTTCTTGGGCGATTTGGTTAGCCAATTCTTCACTTCCATCTTCACCGATATAGAAGGTTACGATTTCACTGTCTTCGTCTAACATGTGTTTCAAAGTTTCAGTCAGAGTTTGGTGCATGTCAGGGTTTGATACGAGGATCTTACCGTCTACCATACCCAGATTGTCATTTTCATGAATTTCCAAACCATCGATAGTCGTGTCACGAACAGCTGTTGTTACACTACCGCTGACCACATCAGCAAGAGCTGCAGTCATACGTTCTTTGTTTTCTTCGATAGACTTACTTGGATCGAAGGCAAGAAGACTAGTCAATCCTTGAGGAAGAGTACGAGCTTCTACCACTACTGCTGGTTGTTCCAATACTTCTGCAGCAGATTGTGCTGCCATGAAGATATTTTTGTTGTTTGGCAAGAAGATGATGTTGCGAGCATTCACTTGCTCAACAGCCTTGATAAAGTCTTCTGTCGAAGGGTTCATGGTTTGTCCACCTTCGATAACATAGTCCACACCTTGAGCGCGGAAGATGTCTGCCAAGCCTTGTCCAGCTACTACTGCGATAAGGGCGTATTCTTTTTCTTCAGCTGGTTTGCTGACTTGAGCTGCTTCTTTCCACTTGTGCTTCGTGTTGGTTACGCATGTTATCGACTTTAACCTTGACCAAGCTACCATATTTAAGACCTTCTTGCATGACAAGACCTGGATCTTCTGTATGAACGTGAACTTTAACGATTTCATCGTCATTGACAACAAGCAATGAGTCCCCAAGTTCGTTCAAGTAGTTACGGAATTCTTCGTAGTCAAACTCTTTAGCATAAGTTGGGCCTTGTTTAAGGGCAACCATGATCTCCGTACAGTAACCAAAGGTGATGTCTTCTGTTGCCACATGTCCAGCTACAGACTTGTGATGTTCAGCATTAATCATTTCACTCATGTTGGCTGGAGTAGCGACAAAATCCTCAGAAGCGCTATATTCACCAGTAAGAGCTGAAAGGAAACCTTCATAGATGAAGACCAAACCTTGACCACCTGAGTCTACAACTCCAACTTCCTTCAAGACTGGAAGCATGTCCGGAGTCTTAGCAAGGGCTGTTTTAGCTCCTTCCAAAGCTGCACGCATAACCTCAATGGCATCGTCTGTTTGCTCGGCTTTTTTCTTAGCACCGATGGCAGCACCACGTGATACAGTCAAGATTGTTCCTTCAACTGGCTTCATAACAGCCTTGTAGGCTACTTCAACACCAGATTGGAAGGCAAGAGCTAGGTCTTTCCCTGTTAACTCTTCTTTTGTCTTGATGGCTTGCGAAAATCCGCGGAAAAGCTGAGAAGTGATAACTCCAGAGTTCCCACGCGCACCCATCAACAGACCTTTAGCCAAGATACTTGCAGCCTCACCAACTGTTGAAGCTGGTTTGTCTGCTACTTCTTTAGCACCATTTTCGATAGTCATTCCCATGTTTGTTCCTGTATCTCCATCTGGAACTGGGAAGACGTTCAATGAGTTGACATATTCGGCTTGCTTGTTCAAACGAGTAGATGCAGCCTGTACCATTTCTTGAAATAAGCTTGTAGTAATATTTGACACGATTATTCTCCTACAACTTTGATATTTTGAATGTAGACATTCACAGTTTGAGCAGTGATGCCAAGTTGGTTCTCCAAACTAAAGCGTACACGCTCTTGGATGTTTTTTGAGACTTCACTAATCTTAGTTCCGTAGCTCAACACGGTATATACATCAACTGCAATGCTACCATCTTCGGCCGCTTTTACAACGACACCTTTAGAATAATTTTCCTTCCCAAGGAGGGCTTGGAAATTATCTTTGAGGGCTTTCTTACTTGCCATACCGACCACACCAAAAATCTCAGTTGCTGCACCGCCTACAACGGTAGCAATCACTTCATCTGTTAGTTCGATTTGACCATCTTTTGTATTAATTTTTACAGTCATTTTTTCTACCTCAACTAGTTGATACTCTATTTTATCATATTTCAAGCCAAGTGTAAAAGCAGAATACTGTATCGGCGGATATTTGCTCCTTTGACGAGGCTTTTTGAGCTTAGAGCAAAAGAAAAAGACCTGATGGCCTTTTACTCTTTATTAAACGCGTTCTACTTTACCTGATTTCAAAGCACGAGCTGAAGCCCAAACTTTTTTAGGTTTACCATCGATAAGTACAGTAACTTTTTGAAGGTTTGGTTTACGGCACGTTTTGTTTGGTTCATCGCGTGTGAACGGTTGTTTCCTGATACAGTCTTACGACCTGTAAAGTAACATACTTTAGCCATTGTGTTTTCCTCCTATTAGATCTAATATAGCGGATGTGCTAGCACCACATACCGTACTATGTTATCACACTTTCTTCATTTTTGCAAGGGAATTGGAAGATTTTTTTATTTGACGTAGACAACACCAAGTTTACCAAAAGCCACTTCCCCGCGAATAATCAAGGTTTTGCTTGTTGGCGCTACAGGAGCGTCTGCCTTGGCTGCACCAAAGGATGTTTCTACTTTCAAATCGACACGCCAGTGTTGTGGAACATAGACGGTTGCATTTCCGAAAGCCACTTCGATATTTAAAGTTGCAAAATCACCTAACATCTCTGCATTGTCATAGTAGATTTTTGCATTTCCAAAAGCAACTTCTACTTGGTCATCTACAAGATCTTGATCTTGTTTATAGAAAGTCCCACTTCCAAAAGCGACTTCCTTGTCTGTCAGAATGGTCTTTTCACCATCATACCACCATTTTTTCCCATACCAAAACTTACTTGAGTGAGTGAGATAGCCAACACCTAGCACTGCTAAGATACTAGCCCAAAATAAAGACTGATTTGGGATAGGCAAAATGTTATAAAAATGATTTGCAATCATTAAGGCTACTAGAGCGGTAAAAACTGCTGATGTCAGGTGACGACGAAGCAAAGATTCAACTGACTGATAGGCAAAAAGACGATACCAAGTAAAGGCCATATTTTACCATCCAAAGAAGGAATGCCAAAATTTCCTTGCAACAAAATCCATGCTGCTAAAACCAGCAACACAATACCAAATGCTTTCTTTTTCATGTTCTTACCTCATGTTTCTTAGATTTTCTTTTAGGAGGGATTGGTAATGTCGTGAGACATGAACCTCCTTGTGGGTCTGGTAAAAGGAAATGGTGCCTGTTCCTGAAAAGGACTTGTCCACCGAATAAACCTGACGGATATTTGCGATAGTTGACTTGGATACTCGACTAAAATAGCGAGGAAGGATAGACTCTAACTCATAGAGTTTGAGCCGAACTTCGTAGGCATCTTTATGGGTATGGGCATAAATCTTGCTACCTTCCGTCTCAAAGAAGAGAATTTCCGACAAGTCCAGATAATATTCACCCGTCCCCTTGTAAAAAATCAATCTAGGAGACTTGGACTCTTGCAAGAGCCGCTGTAAATCCGCAATCTCATCTGTCAAAGTCGCTGCCTTGATGATAATTTCAGTTTCCTCTAAATTGCTGTCAATTTCGATTCGTAACTTCATTCCATCTCCTTTCTGACTCTACTATATCAAAGCCAAAATAAGAAAACAAGAGCAAAAAAGCAAGTGGTTACTTTAACCCCGTAAGTGGTTGTGGGACCACCTTAACTTACAGGTCAACATAGAAAGAAAATCACACCCCATACAAGAGCACAAATATAGCCAACCACTACATCCTTGGGATAATGCACGCCACCTAAGACTCTCACTAGACCTAGGAAGGCTGATAATGTCAAACAAATCATCCCTATAGGTAGACTAGCATGCATGCAAGCCATGGAGATAATCGTTGCTGAAAAGACATGACGACTGGGCATTGACTGACCAGGACTATCTCTGTCAAGTAAGGGTTTAATATCCCATTCCTCATAAGGCCTAGGGGCATTGATTTTCTTACGAAGAAAGGACAAAATCACAAAACCTGATGCAGGGATAAACACATAGATCAAGACCTGTTTCCCAAGTCCTTGTTGAAGATAGGTAGTTGCTAACAAGGTTAGATAAATCATAGGCATAACTACCGTCATGAACCGATTGAAAGTTCTTAACAGTCTCAGAAAGATAGGCTTATTTTCAATCTTACTAGCAATATGGTCATACCATTCTTGATAATTTTTCATATATTTTCTCATCACTTACTCAAATTTTGCTTATAGGGAAGCACTTGTCTTCTAGTATAGTGCAGAAAAAGAAGGCCGTCAAGCCTTCTTAGATTTATTCTTCTGCTTCATCTTCTGTAAACTGACTGTTGTAGAGGTCAGCGTAGAAACCAGCTTGTGCCATCAGCTCCTCATGATTGCCTTGCTCGATAATATTTCCATCTTTCATAACCAGAATAAGATCAGCATTTCGAATAGTAGACAAGCGGTGGGCGATGACAAAGGAAGTTCTTCCCTCCATCAAACGGTCCATGGCTTTCTGGATTAATTCTTCCGTCCGTGTATCAACCGAAGATGTCGCTTCATCTAGGATTAGGAGTGGTGCATCTTTCAGCAAAGCACGAGCAATGGTCAAGAGTTGTTTGTCCGACAGACAAGGTTACTGTATCATCCAAGACAGTATCATAACCATCTGGCAGGGTCATGATAAAGTGGTGAATCCCCACAGCCTTGCTGGCTTCAATCACACGCTCATCACTAATACCTGTTTGGTTATAGATGAGATTGTCGCGAATGGTCCCTTCAAAGAGCCAAGTGTCCTGCAAGACCATTGAAAAGGCATCATGTACTTCCGAACGCTTCATCTCCTTGGTATCCACGCCATCGATGCGGATACTTCCTTTATCAATCTCATAAAACTTCATCAAAAGATTGACAATGGTTGTCTTCCCAGCTCCGGTCGGTCCCACAATGGCAACCTTTTGACCTGCATGAGCCGTCGCAGAAAAGTCATGGATAATAGTTCGCTCTGGTGTGTAACCAAAGGAGACTCGTTCAAAGACTACTTGACCTTTCATATCGCTCAATTGTCTTTCTTTATGGGATTCGTCTTCCATTTCCTCTTCAGCTAGGAATTCGAAGACACGTCCCATAGCTGCACTAGCCTGCTGAAGACTAGTAATCCCTTGGGCGATTTGCGAAAGAGGCTGAGAAAAGATACGAACGTAAGCCATAAAGGCAACGATAATCCCGATACTAATCTGCCCATTCAAGGCCAAGGCTGCACCGACGATAATCACTAGGGCATAGCTAAAGTTCCCAATAAACATCATAATCGGCATCATAATCCCTGAAATAAATTGAGATTTCCAAATACTATCATACAAACGATTGTTTAATTTCGCAAACTCTTCTTTGGTGTTCTCGATAGCATTGTAACTGGTCACCACATTATGGCCAGAGTACATTTCCTCCACATAGCCATTAACAGCTGCTAAATCCTGTTGCTGACTCTTAAAGAATCCCTGCGATTTGCCCATAAAAACAGACACGAAAGCAAAACCGATAAGAGTTGAAACAACCGTCACCAAGGCTAAAATCCAGTTCATCCCAAACATGGTTACCAAGACTGCCACGACCAGTAAAGTGGATGAAAGAACTGTTCCCAGACTTTGATTGAGGGATTGGGCTGCAGTGTCAACGTCATTAGTCACACGAGACAAGGTATCCCCTTGAGAATGTCCATCAAAATACCCCAATGGAAGACGATTAATTTTCTCTGCAATCGCTCTTCTCAAACGCTCTGAAAAACGTTGAATGGCTGTTGTAAACAGAAAGGCTTGCAAATAATTTGATAGAAGCCCAATCACATAGATGACGGCCAAAAAACTACCAATGGCTGCAACCGCCGCGACATCCACACTTGTTTCTAGGCCACTTGCAATGATATTGGTCATTTCCTTGATACGGGTTGGACCATATACAGTAATGATATTGGATAAGATTGTTGCTAAAAAGGCGATTAGAAGGGCAAACTGGAGACCTGCAAGATAGGGTTTACTCTGTTTCCAGAGCGACAGTTTTTATTTTCCATGTTCCAATTCCTCCTTCGATAATTGTGAATAGGCAATTTCTTGGTAAACTTCGTTGGTAGCTAGAAGGTCCTTGTGGGTGCCTTGTCCCACGACTTTTCCTTGATCCAAGACCAAAATCAAATCTGCATCCATAATGGTTGAAATGCGCTGTGCAACGATAAGCTTGGTCATAGATTTTGTTTTCTCTGCTAGCTCTTGGCGTAGTACACGGTCTGTCTTGTAATCCAAGGCTGAGAAGGAGTCATCAAAGATGAGGATTTCTGGCTTCCGAGCCAAGGCACGCGCAATGGCCAGACGCTGTCTTTGACCACCTGAGAAGTTGGTTCCTCCTTGAGCTACTTCTGACTCCAAGCCAGCTTCCTTGTCTTCGATAAAGTTCTTAGACTGGGCCAATTCCAAGGCTTGCCACATAGCTTGTTCACTAAGCGGTGTTTCTTGGCTGCGTCCAAAGTCTAGATTGCCCTTGACATCCCCAGAAAAGAGTACAGCTTTTTGTGGAATATATCCAACCTTGTTGCGCAAATCTTCCAAACTGTAATCTTGAACATTAACTCCGTCCACTAGAATTTCTCCTGCTGATACGTCATAAAAACGTGGAATCAGATTGACTAGAGTTGATTTACCAGAACCCGTTGAGCCGATAAAGGCAACTGTTTGGCCAGCTTCTGCTCTAAAGCTAACATGCTCGATAACTGCCTCCGAATTTGCAGCATAGCGGAAGGTCACATCCTTAAATTCGACCTGACCTTTAAGGTTTTCATCAGCCAGCTGCACTTGAGCAGGATTTTGGATAGAAGAATGCAAATCTAGAACCTGATTAATCCGCTTGGCAGAGACCATAGTTCGGGGAAGAACGATGAAGAGCGCCCCCATAAGAAGGAAGCCCATGACAACCTGCATAGCATAAGACATGAAAACAACCATGTCACTAAAGAGAGGCAGACGCGCTGTTGGAGCAGCATCGCTGATTACATAGGCCCCAATCCAGTAAATCGCCACACTCAAACCACTTGAAATTCCCATCATGATGGGGTTCAAAATAGCCATAAGACGATTGACAAACAAATTCAAACGTGTCAGCTCATCATTTGCTGCTGCAAATTTTTCATTTTGGTAATCCTCTGCATTGTAGGCACGAACAACACGAATACCTGTTAAACTTTCACGAGTGATACTGTTCAGTTTATCAGTCAGACTTTGAATCAAGGATTGTTTTGGAAAGGCTAGCGTCATCAAAACTGTCGTCATCAAAACATTGACAATCACTGCCACAAGTACGGCCCAGAGCCAGTATTCTGAATGACCTAAAATCTTCCCGATGGCCCAGATAGCCATAATCGGACCACGCGTAACCACTTGCAAGCCCATAGTGATCAGCATCTGAACTTGAGTAATATCATTAGTGGTACGAGTTAGGAGACTGGGAATAGAGAATTTCTTAATCTCTGTCTGTGAGTAGTCTAAAACTCGGTTAAAAATATCACTTCTCAGCCTACTAGTGTAAGAAGCAGCCACTCTGGATGCAAAAAATCCAACTGCGACTGCAGACAAGAAGGCCAGAAAGGACATTCCAACCATCATGCTTGCCGGCTGCCATAACTCATCTAAATTAGTTCCTTGACTACCTAGCAAATCCGTGATTTTAGAGATATAGGTCGGAACTTCCAACTCTAGGTAGACTGAAAAGCAGGTAAAGAGAATGGCTAGTAAGATCATCCCCCATTCTTTTCTACTAATTCGTTTAGCTAATTTCTTCATTCTCTCCTCCTATTCTCTTAATATTTTCCTGTAGTTGATTGAGGACTTTCTCAAAAATCAGTAATTCATCTTCATCTACGTCTTCTATCAACTGGTTGTCAATGCGTTCAAAGAAGGCCTTGACCTGTTGCACTTGAGAACGCGATTTGTCCGTCAGACGAACAAACTTAGCCCTCTTATCAACAGGACTCATCTCCAATTCCACCAAACCATTTTGCACCATACGCTTGACCAAATTACTAGCAACAGACTTGCTAATATTGAGTTCTTGTTCAATATCCTTGATGAGCGTTAATTCTTGTTCATGCTCACGCCAACCTAAAAAACGCAGGACTTGTCCTTGAGGTCCACCCATAAATTCAATACCACAACGTTTGGCTTCCTTTGTACCATCAGATGTACCTGGTGTCCAAAACGTTTTAAAACCAACATCGGTTTATCCATACTTACTCCTTTCTAACCATTGCATTTGGTTCTCCTGAGAACTAAATAGGTTTTCATGAGAACTATTTTATCATTTTCAGAAAAGATGTCAAGAAAAAAGTTTTCATGAGAACTATCTTAGTTTAAATTGACATTAGGCAAGATTTTTTATATAATAAGCACTTACTACTGTGGATAGAAATCCATTCACTCAATGAAGGGAGAAAACTTTCAAATGAAACCAAAAGAACAAAGAGTTTTAGGAATCTTAGCAACCATTTTTGGAGCCACCGCACTTTTAGGATCCTGGATCCCGTTTATTAACTATCTATCGTTGTTCATCGCCATCGTCGCATTTATCTTGGGGATTATCGGCCTTATCGTCAACCTCAAAAAACGGAAAACAATGGCTATTATCGGAACATCCCTGGCAGTTGCCTCTGTTGTACTTTTCTTTACGACTCAGGCACTATACGCTGATGTCTACAAAGAGTATGCCAAGGAGTTTAACCGTTCCTACATGGATACGAGTGCCTCAATGGAACGCGAAGAAAAAAGCGGCTTGACAGACGATACCTTCGCATGGACCCAAGAACAGTTCGACGCCTTAATCGAAGGTGACCCTGACAACAAAGGAAAAGGTGGTACCACCTACGAGGATATTATCAACAAACACGGAAAGCCAGATTCCGATTTTGACTTCACTCTTGGGGATTACAATACGAAAAAAATCACCTATATCTCTATTGGAGACAAGACTAAGACTGTTACCTTAACTTTTGCAAAAGATGACAATGGACAGCTCTTGCTCGTCCAAAAACATGCAGTCGGTCTAGGTCTAGAAAAAAGCAAGCAACAAAACGATTCTGAAACCTGAGTCTAAGTTCAAATATCAAAAAAACGAACAGCTATTAAAACTGTTCGTTTTTCTATTAGAATCCATCTACGTTTGTGTAGATCTTTTGTACGTCTTCGTCGTCTTCAAGAACGCTGTAAAGTTTTTCAAAAGTTTCAAGGTCATCCCCTGACAATTCCACTTCTGACTGAGGAATCATTTCCAATTCAGTAACTTGGAATTCTTCGACACCTGACTCACGAAGGGCAACGATAGCCTTGTGAAGGTCAGTTGGAGCTGTGTAAACTGTGATTGTACCTTCTTCTGCTTCTACATCATCCACATCCACATCTGCTTCTAGCAATTGCTCAAAGACTGCATCCGCATCTTCACCTGCAAATACAATAACACCCTTGTTATCGAAGAGGTATGAAACCGAACCTGAAGCACCCATGTTTCCGCCGTTTTTACCAAAGGCTGCACGGACATTAGCCGCTGTACGGTTGACATTTGAAGTCAAAGTATCAACAATCAGCATAGAACCATTTGGTCCAAAACCTTCGTAACGTCCTTCTGTAAAGGTTTCGTCTGTGTTCCCTTTTGCTTTATCAATCGCTTTATCAATAACGTGTTTTGGCACTTGCGCTTGTTTAGCACGGTCGATAACGAATTTCAAGGCTGAGTTTGATTCTGGATCTGGATCACCTTTTTTAGCTGCTACATAGATTTCTACACCAAATTTTGCATATACTTTAGAGTTAGCTCCATCTTTAGCCGTTTTCTTGGCTACGATATTGGCCCATTTACGTCCCATTAGGAATCTCCTTTTTTCACATTTTAATCTTTCTTATTATAACACAAGTTTTTTCGATTTTCACTAGAGGAAATAGATTTTATTCAGTAAATCAAGCTAGGATGACACTTTTGTTGCCAAGATAGTCTTGCCTTCTTTTATCAAGGGGTGACGGAAAAGCGAAAAGTACAGTTGAACTGTCATGGCAACCCAGATTAGGGGTTCGCAAAGAATAACTCCTCTATAGCCTGCCCAAGGGATAATCAAGACCACAAAAGCGATTTTTCCGATTAGTTCAATAAAGCTAGAAACTAGAGGAAGGATCTTTTGCCCCAAGCCCTGCAAGCAATTGCGATAAATCAACAAGAGACTCAAAATAGGATAAAAGGCTGAACTGATTTGCAGATAGAGACTTCCATTTTCTATCAAGTAATCATCTGTCGAACTAGCCAAGAAGGAAACCAAGGCTGGACTGGCAAAAAAAAGGAAGACACAAACAAAAATTGCCCAGGACATACTTAAACGACTGCCGATTCGAAGTCCTTGGACAATGCGGTCTGGGCGCTTAGCACCAAGATTTTGAGAAGCAAAGATCGTCATCGAGGCAGAAATAGCGGTCATAGGAAGAAGGGCAAAGGCCATAATGCGTCGAGCCGCCGTCTGGGCACTAATAATCACTGCACCAAAGGTATTAACCGAAGACTGTAAAATCACACTGCCGATAGATACAATTGAACTCATCAAGCCCATAGCCAAACCTTGCTCCAAAAGATCCGCATACAAGGCCTTGTCCCATTTGAAATGTTTCAGCTGAGGTAGAAGTTCTGGAACGCTCTTGCGGATATAGTAAAAGCAGAGAACCGCTGATAAGCCTTGCGAAATAATGGTAGCAAGTCCAGCGGATTGAACTCCCAGTTGCAGTTGCGTAATGAAATAGAGATCCAGAACCACATTAACCAGAGCAGAGAAAATCAGAAATCCAAGCGCTGCCAGACTGTCCCCAATGGACCGCAACAAACCTGCAAAAAGATTATAAGCAAAGCTGACACCGACACAAGTCACGATCATAGATATATATTGATAAGATTGAGGAAGAATTTCTGCAGGAGTATCTAGGTATTGCAAGAGTGAATACAAACCAAGAAAGCCCAGCAGCATCACTACAACACTCAAAAGAGCACCTAAAATCCAGGTGGCTGCTACTGCTTCCTTGATTTTAGTAAAATTCCGAGCCCCGTAATAACGGGCAATGACAATCCCCATCCCATTGCCAACACCAAGAGTAAAACCTACAATCAGGTCAAAGATTGCTGTTGTCGCTCCTACTGCAGCCAAGGATTCTTGACCAAGAAAACGCCCAACAATCAAGACATCAGCAGTGTTATAGAGCTGTTGAAAAATATTTGATAGCAAGATTGGGAAGGCAAAACTCACAAGCGAGGGAAGAATAGGACCATGAATCAGGTCCACTGTTCGTTTTTTATTCATAAGGCTATTATATCAGCTTTCTAGAAGAGCGACAAGAAACAGCAAACTATAGGCAATCTGAAATATTGAACAAAGAATCGAAAAAGCAGTGGATTCCTCCACTACTTTGACACCTTATTCTTCAATTTCGATTTCAAGCTCATCGCCTAGGTCAAGAGTCACTTCTTCATTCACAGAGTCTACTTGAGCTGCTTCATCTTTTTTGCTTTCAGCAGCTTCTTCTCCATCAATCAAACCAAATTGAACACGGACTTGATGGTCAATCTCATCAAAGACTTCTGGGTTATCTGCCAAGTATTTCTTAGCATTTTCAGAACCTTGCCCAATTTTCTCATCCTTGTAAGAGTACCAAGCTCCTGCTTTTTTGATGATATCCAAATCGCTTGCGATTTTCAAGAGTTCACCAGTCTTAGAAATCCCTTCTCCGTACATGATTTCAACGAAGGCTTCCTTAAATGGTGGAGCCACCTTGTTTTTCACGACCTTGATCTTAGTTTCTTTACCGACATTGGTGTCTTTTTGATCACCAGTTCCTTTGATTTGTGTGCTTCCACGAACATCCAAACGGACTGATGCGTAGAATTTCAGAGCACGTCCACCAGGAGTTGTTTCTGGATTTCCAAACATGACCCCAACTTTTTCACGTAATTGGTTGATAAAGATGGCAATTGTTTTGGTTTTATTGATAGAAGCACCAAGTTTACGCATAGCCTGGCTCATCATACGAGCCTGCAAACCAACGTGGCTATCTCCGATATCTCCATCAATTTCCGCACGAGGTACAAGGGCAGCAACTGAGTCGACCACGACAAGATCCACGGCTCCTGAGTCAATCAATTTTCCTGCAATCTCAAGACCTTGCTCTCCTGAGTCTGGTTGTGACAAGAGCAATTCGTCAATATTGACCCCAAGAGCCGCAGCATAAGCTGGATCAAGGGCATGCTCCGCATCGATAAAGGCTGCAATACCACCTTCTTTTTGTGCTTGCGCAACTGCATGAAGGGCAACTGTTGTCTTACCAGATGATTCTGGTCCATAGATTTCAATGATACGTCCCTTAGGATAACCACCTGAACCAAGGGCAATGTCAAGAGCCAAAGAACCTGAGCTCATCACTTGCACCTTTTGCTCGGCACGTTCACCCAAACGCATGATTGAACCCTTACCAAAGTCTTTCTCAATCAATTTAAGAGCGTCATTCAAGGCTTTTTCACGTTCAGCACCGAATTTTTTTGAAATTTCATCTAATTTTTTTGGTTTTTTCGCCATTCTATTCTCCTACATTCTAATGGTCCTCAGACCTATCTACTATTATATCAAAAGTTAGTCACTTAATAAAGCCTTGCGAACTAGGTTAAAGGCATGCATAACCGCAATGTGGCGTACATCTGCTCGACTTCTGCCTCCAATATTAACCTTGATAACCTCAGTTCCTTGCTCTTGAGCCAAGCCTATGAAGACTGTCCCAGCTGGATGTTCTTCTAGGCCATCTGGTCCTGCCACTCCAGTCAAACTAAGGCCAAAATCAGACTGGGTCTTGATTCGTGCCTGCTCAGCCATCTTTTGAGCTGTAAATTCAGACACCACACCATGTTCTTCTAAATCCTTGATAGGAATATCCAACATCTTTGATTTTTCCTCCAAGCTATAGGTTACAAAACCACCCTTAAATATACTTGAAGCACCCGAAAAATCCGCTACCCTAGCTTGGAAAAGACCAGCCGTCAAACTCTCTGCAGCCGTGATAGTTTTCCCTTGCCTTTTCAGTTCTTCTACCACAATGCTAGCTAAACTAGTTTCTTCCCCATAACCATAACAAAGGTCTCGTAAAGAAATTCCTTCGAAAGTCTGGCGGTCCAAGATTTGATTTTCCAAGATATCCAGCGCTTGATTCGCCTCTTCTTGGCTGCTAGCTTTTGTTGACAGACGCAGAGTAACTTCTCCTGTCTTGGCATAAGGAGCCAAAGTCGGATCTGTTTGATTATCAATCAAATCAGACAAAATCGTAACCAACTGACTTTCGCCAATCCCAAAGAAACGAAGAACTCGGGAATATAGCTTACTCCCTGTCATCAACTTAGGTAGAAGTTGGTTTAAAACCATGGGTTTTAATTCACTTGGTGGACCGGGAAGGACGACATAGGTCACTCCATCGACTTCCAATATCCCCCCCACAGCCAGTCCTGTTTCGTTTGGTAGCGGAGTCGCTCCTTCTACAAGTTGAGCTTGTCTTTCGTTATTCGGTGTTCGGGCATAGTCTGGTCGCTGGGCAAAAAAGACATCCAACTTCTCCTGAGCCTGAGGATCGAAGACTAATTCTTTCCCTAAAAATTTAGCCAGAGTTTGTTTGGTCAAATCATCCTCAGTTGGCCCTAAACCACCTGTCAAAATCACCAGACTGCTACGTTGACTGGCAATCTCAAGTAGGGATAAGAGACGAGCTTCATTGTCTCCTACAGCTGTCTGAAAATATACGTCTACCCCAATCTCAGCTAGTTTTTCCGACAAAAACTGGGCATTGGTATTAACAATCTGTCCTGTCAAAATCTCTGTTCCAACAGCAATGATTTCTGCTTTCATGTTTCCTCCTACCTATCTATTCGTATTTTTTTGAAAAAATCGCAGGAAATTTCCCACGATTTCATTATTAATTTTGTTCTATTTCTACACTTGAAGCATTCGTTGATGTAGCTGTTCTTCCAAGGGTCACTTCGTATAAAACAGCATTAGTTTCTACTTCAGTTACTTCCTCTTTACCTAGTGAACGGCGTAAGAGATTTTGCATTTCTAGCATATGCTCAGTTGTAACAATCTGGTAAGAAATCCCCTGCAGTTCCGCATCTTCTCCACGCAACTGATGTGTTTCAATATTCTTGAAAGAATCTTGATAACCAAGTAATTGTGGAATACTTTTCGCTGACAAATCAACGTTTGTTTGCATATTGTCAGTCAAAGCTTTTAAAATCCCTTGATAATGACTCACACTGTTCAGACTCAAGATCTTCTCAACAATTTTTTGAATCACTTCACGCTGACGTTTTTGACGACCATAGTCTCCTTCAGGGTCTTGATAACGCATACGAGAATAAACAAGTGCTTCCTCACCGTTTAAAGTTTGCTGTCCAACACCAATGGAAATTTTATTAAATTCTTCCTGATCAGTAATCGAAATTGGGAAACCGAGGGTATTATTTACAGTCACCCCGCCAACTGCATCAACCAATTGTTGCAGCCCCTGCATATTCACCATAACGTAACGATCAATATGAATATTCATCATTTTCTGGATAGTTGAGATTGCCAATTCCGCACCACCACCAGCATAGGCGGCATTTAATTTAGCTTCCTCAACACTACCATCTTTTTGCTGAATTTTTGTTAAAATATCCCGTTCCAAACTCAACATCGTTGTTTTTTTCGTATGCGGATTAACCGTTAAGAGAATCATGGAATCACTATTTCCCTCCCAAGGGTCAGTTCGTTCTACGTTTCCAGTATCAACCCCCATTAAAAGGATCGTTAAGGGTTCAGTCGCCTCAATAACATTGGTTTCTTCCCCTATTTTTTTATAGGTCTTTGATAAGGTTTGTGTGCCTTGCTGATAAATGGTATAAGCAAAAACACCGACACCCAAAACTGTCACAGCTAGAAAAGCTAGCACCATTCCAATAATTTTTTTTACCATATTACTATCAATCTATCAGTCTACCCATCAGGTAAACATCTATAAATTTCCCTTCTTCTATGTACGCACCGCGATCTTGTCTACCTTCAATGACAAAACCATTCTTTTGATATAAATGAACTGCAGCCTGATTACGAGTTTGGACAGTGAGTTGAAGTCTACGAAGAATGCCACTAGCCTGCGCCCATTCTACGACTTCTTCAAGTAACAAACTCCCCAGTCCATTATTCCAATACTTCTTACCAATCACAATGAAGAGATCTCCAATATGCCGAACTCTCTTGCGCTGGTCAGCTGTAATATTTACAATACCAGCAATTTCATCATTCAGCAAGGCTAGTAAAGTGATTTGATTTTCTGAATGAGCCTGTTTATCCAAAAACAACTCCATCTCAGTATCTGTCATCAAAATGCCATCCCTGTCCAGACTGGTAAAATCTGTTTCTACACTGACACGATTTAAAAATGATACTAACTCAGCCGCATCTTCAACTTCTGCTTCCCTAATGAGCAACTCATACTCCATGTTGAAGCTCCTCTAAGAGTTTTTCTGCACGTAAACCCTTTGCTTGGAAATTCAGCCTGCGACCGTCTTCTTCTTTTAGAATTTCCAATTCTAAATAAGTATCTGGTAAGGCATCACCTAAAAGATGTCCCCACTCGATGACAGTCACCCCGCCACCAAAGAGAAACTCATCTAAATCAATAGAATCAGCATCTCCCTCAATGCGGTAAACATCTAAATGATAAAGAGGAAGACGACCTTCATACTCTCTTACGATAGTGTAGGTTGGACTCTTAATCATCTGAGTAATCTGTAACCCTTTAGCAAGGCCTTTTGTAAAGGTCGTTTTGCCTGCTCCAAGTTCTCCAGTTAGAATTAAAACATCATTCTTTTCTAATAAACAGCCCAAACGCTCACCTAAGGATTGTAAGTCTTCTTCGTTTTTAGTGTACATGTTTCTATTATACCAAAAACTTGTTCTTTGTCTAGGTATTATCTATGAATTCTATATTATGAATTAAAAACTTGAGCCAGTCCTTGTTATGATCTTAAAATAGGAACAGTAAAAAGACAACTAACAAGATATCTCTCATCAAATGACTGTAAAATGAAACTTCCCAGCGAATGACTTTTGGCACCAACAGTCCTAGAAATAGCATTCCCAAGGCAATATAAAAGGTCATGGACAATAGCATCCAAGGATTTCTGAGAAGGATTAGAATAGCTAGTCCACTAATAAAACAGATTTCCTTCTTTCCCAAAATCTTTTTCAATCCATTTACATACTTCTGAATTGGTAGAAAAACTAACAAATCAATACCAAATAAGAAAAAGAAACTCGGTAGAAAGGCTTCCGCAAATCCTTCTACGGATGTATTTCCTGCAAGGATATGTTCTATGACAATTAAAGCTAAACCCAAAATATTTACTAATAGCAAGAGACTATACAAGAATTGTTGCTTATCTTCCTTAAAAACTGAATAAGATTGATTTCCCTGCCCTCTATAGTAGTTTATCCCTGCCCCAATACTGGCAAGGAGCAACATACCTACTAAATAATAGAAGCAGTTTTGATTTAACATCAAGGCCCAAGTCGATAAACTTAAACAAGAACAGCTACTAATACCAAAAACTGTCAGCAATAACAAAATACGAATTTGCTTTTTCATTTTTTCCATCATTCTTCCTCCCTTACTTGCTCTTATTATAGGCTAGAAATCCTCCCCATTGCTAGAATATTTCTCAACTGTCAGTTTTCTACTCTAAAATGCAAAAAAGTTTGATGCAAGTAACCCTTACATCAAACTTTTACTACTTCCGTCAAACCAAAGAGTAATTTCTCGCTTAGCTGACTCTTCTGAATCTGAACCATGCACAACATTTTGAATAGCTTGGTTTTCTCCAGCAGCTTTTGCAAAATCACCTCGAATAGTTCCTGGTAAAGCTTCTTCTGGACGAGTAGCACCCATCATGGTCCGCCAAGTTTCAATTACTTTGGGACCAGAAATGATACCTACAAGAACTGGGCCTGAAGTCATAAATTCACGAATCGGTGGGTAAAAACTTTGACCAACCAAGTCCTGATAGTGCTGATCAATCAACTCTTCTGAAACCTGTGAACGCAACTCCAATTTTTCAATTATAAATCCACGTTGTTCGATGCGTTTCAACACTTCACCAACTAGCCCTCTTTTCACACCATCTGGTTTAATGATAAAAAATGTTTCTTCCATACTCGTCTCCTTTGTCAGCTTCTTTCTTTTATTTTACCACATTTCATGGAAAAACGGAGAAAGTTTTCAGAAAAATGAGAGAGCCCGAGGGCTCTCTCATTCTCTTTTATTCTACTGTTTCTTCCACAGTTTCAACGGCAGCATCCACAACTACTTCTGCTGTTTCTTCATTTCCTTCTTCCTCTACTGGAGGATTAAGGTATTCTTCTTCGTTGATAGCTTGTGGTTCAAGGTTACGGTAACGGGCCATACCAGTACCTGCTGGGATGATCTTACCGATGATAACATTTTCTTTAAGTCCAAGGAGATGGTCTTTCTTACCACGGATAGCCGCGTCAGTAAGGACACGAGTTGTTTCCTGGAAGGAAGCCGCTGACAAGAAACTGTTGGTTTCAAGTGAGGCTTTGGTAATTCCCATAAGAACTGGGCGACCTGTCGCTGGAACTCCACCTGCGATAAGGACATCTTTGTTAGCATCTGTAAAGTCATTGATATCCATAAGGGTACCCATGAGAAGGTCTGTATCTCCTGGATCCATGACACGGACTTTACGGATCATTTGACGAACCATTACCTCGATGTGTTTGTCACCGATTTCTACCCCCTTGGCTACGGTAAACTTTTTGTACTTCACCGAGAAGGTAAGTTTCAACTGACAAGACATCACGAACTGCAAGGAGACGTTTTGGTTGGATAGAGCCTTCTGTCAGAGCAGCACCACGCGCTACTTGGTCTCCAACTTCAACACGCATACGAGCTGTAAATGGAACAACATATTCACCTTCGCCAGTTTCACCCTTAACAAAGACTTTCTTAGTACGAGTTGAGGCATCTTCTTCGATAGCGGTAACTTGTCCTTTAACCTCTGTGATAACCGCTTCCCCTTTAGGATTGCGGGCTTCAAAGATTTCTTGGACACGAGGAAGACCCTGAGTGATATCGGTATTTGAGGCAACCCCACCCGTGTGGAAGGTACGCATTGTAAGCTGTGTACCAGGTTCCCCGATAGATTGGGCAGCGATTGTACCGACTGCTTCACCAACTTCAACCGCATCACCAGTCGCCAAGTTGATACCATAACAGTGACGGCAGACACCATGACGAGTGTTACATGTAAATACAGAGCGGATAGTCACTTCTTCCACACCAGCATTCACAATTTCACGCGCCTTGTCTTCTGTAATCAATTCATTTGGACCGATAATCACTGCACCAGTTTCTGGATGTTTAACAGTTTTCTTAGTGTAACGACCATTGAGACGCTCTTCGAGAGACTCGATCATCTCCTTCCTTCTGCAATAGAGCGGATCAAGAGACCACGGTCAGTTCCACAGTCGTCTTCACGGATGATAACATCTTGGGCAACGTCAACCAAACGACGAGTCAAATAACCTGAGTCAGCTGTCTTAAGGGCCGTATCGGTCATACCTTTACGCGCACCGTGAGTTGAGAAGAACATTTCGAGTACTGACAGACCTTCGCGGAAGTTTGAAAGGATTGGCAATTCCATGATACGTCCGTTAGGAGCAGCCATCAGACCACGCATACCGGCAAGCTGTGAGAAGTTTGAGATATTACCACGGGCTCCAGAGTCCATCATCATAACGATTGGGTTCTTAGGATCTTGGTTGGCAATCAAGCGTTTCTCAAGTTTTTCACGGGCAGCACGCCATTCAGCTGTAACGGCATTGTAACGCTCGTCGTCTGTGATCATACCGCGACGGAATTGTTTGGTGATTTGTTCTACACGTTTGTGTGATTCTTCAATGATTTCAGCTTTGTCATCAACGACTGGGATATCGGCAATCCCCACTGTCAATCCTGCAAGAGTTGAGTGGTGGTAACCGAGGTTCTTCATACGGTCAAGTAGGGCAGAAGTTTCTGTCGTACGGAAACGTTTGAAGATTTCAGCGATGATATTTCCAAGATTTTTCTTCTTGAATGGAGGGTTAAGTTCAAGATTGCTGATAGCTTCCTTGATATCTCCACCAAGTGGCAAGAAGTATTTGGCTGGAACGCCTTCTGTCAAGTTGGCATTGTTTGGTTCTTGCAAGTATGGTAGACCCTCTGGCATGATGTCGTTGAAGAGAATTTTACCAACTGTTGTAAGCAAGACCTTGTGTTTTTGCTCTTCTGTCCAAGGTTGTTGAGGCTGTCTGTTGCGATACCAACACGTGAGTGAAGGTGAACATAACCATTACGGTAAGCCATAACCGCTTCGTCACGGTCTTTGAAGACCATTCCTTCACCTTCACGACCAGCTTCTTCCATAGTCAAGTAATAGTTACCCAAAACCATGTCCTGAGATGGAGTAACAACCGGTTTACCATCTTTCGGGTTCAAGATATGCTCAGCAGCGAGCATCAAGATACGAGCTTCTGCTTGGGCTTCTTCTGAAAGCGGTACGTGGATGGCCATTTGGTCTCCGTCAAAGTCGGCATTGTAGGCTTCACAGACAAGCGGGTGCAAGCGAAGTGCCTTACCATCAATCAAGACGGGTTCGAAGGCTTGGATACCCAAACGGTGAAGGGTCGGTGCGCGGTTCAAAAGAACTGGATGTTCTTTGATCACTTCTTCAAGAATATCCCAGATACGCTCATCTCCGCGTTCCACCAAGCGTTTAGCTGCTTTGACGTTTTGCACGATATCACGGGCAACGATTTCACGCATCACGAATGGTTTAAAGAGCTCGATAGCCATTTCACGTGGCACACCACATTGGTACATCTTAAGAGTTGGACCAACTGCGATAACGGAACGTCCTGAGAAGTCAACACGTTTACCGAGCAAGTTTTGACGGAAGCGTCCTTGTTTACCTTTAAGCATGTGGCTCAATGATTTCAGTGGACGGCTACCTGGTCCTGTGATTGGACGACCACGACGACCATTGTCAATCAAAGCGTCAACCGCTTCTTGAAGCATACGCTTCTCATTTTGAACGATAATACCTGGTGCATTCAACTCGAGCAAACGAGCCAAACGGTTGTTACGGTTGATAACACGGCGGTAAAGGTCATTCAAGTCAGATGAGGCAAAACGGCCACCATCCAACTGCAACATTGGACGAAGATCTGGTGGAATAACCGGAAGGATGTTGAGAATCATCCATTCAGGTTTGTTTCCAGACTTGTAAAAGGCATCCAAAACATCCAAACGACGGATAGCTTTGACACGTTTTTGTCCAGTAGCTGTTTTCAATTCTTCTTTGAGTTCAGCAATTTCTTTTTCAAGATCTACTTGTTTTAAAAGGTCTTGGATGGCTTCGGCACCCATCTTGGCAACGAATGATCCATAACCATATTCACGCAAGCGCTCACGGTATTCGCGCTCAGTCATGATAGACTTGTGCTCAAGTGGTGTATCCTTAGGATCAATCACCACATAAGCCGCAAAGTAGATAACTTCCTCGAGAGCACGAGGGCTCATATCAAGGGTCAAGCCCATACGGCTTGGAATCCCCTTGAAGTACCAGATGTGAGATACAGGAGCTTTCAACTCAATGTGCCCCATACGCTCACGACGAACTTTCGTACGCGTTACTTCAACCCCACAGCGGTCACAAACAATCCCTCTATAACGAATGCGTTTGTACTTACCACAAGCACATTCCCAGTCTTTTGTAGGACCAAAGATAACTTCATCAAAAAGTCCTTCACGTTCTGGTTTCAAGGTACGGTAATTGATTGTTTCAGGTTTTTTGACTTCTCCATAAGACCATGAACGGACTTTACTTGGAGAAGCTAGGGTGATTTGCATACTTTTAAAACGATTTACATCAACCACTATTTCTTCCCTTTCTATTCTAAGTGAACTGCTTATTCTTCTTCAGCAGCTTCTTCTGTTGCTTCCGCTTTTGTTGCTTTCTCAGCTTCTTCAGCTTCAAAGGCTGCTTTAGCCTCTTGGGCTGCTTTTTCGCGGGCTTTTTCAAGGTCATCTACGTGGATGACATCTTCGTCCATTCCTTCATCCAAGTCGCGAAGTTCCACTTCTTGGTCATCTTCGTCTAGGACACGCATGTCAAGACCAAGAGATTGCAATTCTTTGACAAGAACTCGGAAGGATTCTGGAACACCTGGTTTTTGGAATTGGTTTTTCTTTTGTAATAGCTTCATAGGCTTTCAAACGTCCGTTGATATCGTCAGACTTGTAAGTCAAGATTTCTTGAAGAACATTTGACGCACCGTAGGCTTCAAGAGCCCAAACCTCCATCTCACCGAAACGTTGTCCACCAAACTGAGCTTTACCTCCGAGTGGTTGTTGGGTAACAGTTGAGTAAGGTCCGACTGAACGAGCGTGCAATTTATCATCAACCATGTGGTGGAGTTTGATCATGTACATGACTCCGACAGAAACACGGTTATCAAACGGTTCCCCAGTACGTCCATCGTAAAGGATTGTTTTGGCATCGCTATCCATACCAGCTTCTTTAACAGTTGACCAAAGGTCTTCAGAACTTGCTCCGTCAAAGACAGGTGTTGCGATGTGAATACCAAGAGTACGAGCAGCCATACCAAGGTGGAGCTCCATAACCTGACCGATATTCATACGTGATGGCACCCCAAGTGGGTTCAACATGATATCGACTGGAGTTCCATCTGGAAGGTAAGGCATGTCTTCTACAGGAACGATACGAGAGACAACCCCTTTATTTCCGTGACGTCCGGCCATCTTATCTCCGACCTTGATCTTGCGTTTTTGAGCGATGTAGACGCGAACCAGCATGTTGACACCTGATTGCAACTCATCTCCATTTGCACGTGTAAAGATTTTAACATCACGAACGACACCATCGGCACCGTGTGGTACACGAAGAGAAGTATCACGCACTTCACGAGATTTATCTCCGAAGATAGCGTGCAAGAGCCGTTCTTCAGCTGAAAGGTCTTTCTCCCCCTTAGGTGTTACTTTACCTACAAGGATATCGCCTTCTTTAACCTCAGCACCGATACGGATAATACCCATTTCGTCAAGGTCTTTGAGGGCATCTTCACCAACGTTTGGAATTTCGCGAGTGATTTCTTCAGGCCCAAGCTTTGTATCGCGTGTTTCTGATTCGTATTCTTCAAGGTGGACAGATGTGTAGACATCATCTTTCACCAAGCGTTCGCTCATGATAACAGCATCCTCGAAGTTGTAACCTTCCCAAGTCATGTAGGCAACGATTGGGTTTTGTCCAAGCGCCATTTCTCCATTTTCCATAGAAGGTCCGTCAGCGATGAAATCGCCTTTTTCAACGGCATCACCAACTTTTACAAGAGTGCGTTGGTTGTAAGCAGTACCTGAGTTTGAACGACGGAATTTTTGGATGTGGTAAACATCCAATGAACCATCTTCACGACGAACTTCTACCTTGTCAGCATCTGCATAGGTAACTTTACCGTCGTACTGAGCAATCACAGCAGCTCCTGAATCGTGGGCTGCCTGATATTCCATACCAGTACCAACGTAAGGTGCTTTAGGATTAATCAATGGCACAGCCTGACGTTGCATGTTGGCTCCCATGAGGGCACGGTTGGAGTCATCGTTTCCAAGAAAGGAATACATGCTGTCGCAACGGCAACTACCTGTTTTGGTGATACGTCCATATAGTCAACAACATTAGCTGGATACTCTTGGTTGACCCCTTGGTGACGTCCCATGACAACTTTCTCAGCAAATGTTCCATCTTCATTCAGACGAGAATTAGCCTGTGCTACAGTAAATTCATCTTCTTCATCGGCTGTCAACCAAACAATTTCGTTCGTAACAACACCTGTTTCACGGTCAACTTTACGGTATGGTGTTTGAACAAAACCATATTTGTTCAAGTGCCCGTAAGATGACAAGTTATTGATCAAACCGATGTTAGGTCCTTCAGGGGTCTCGATTGGACACATACGGCCGTAGTGAGTGTAGTGCACGTCACGTACTTCATATCCAGCGCGGTCACGAGTCAAACCACCAGGTCCTAAGGCTGATAAACGACGCTTGTGAGACAACTCAGAAAGCGGGTTGTGTTGGTCCATGAACTGTGACAACTGTGATGAACCAAAGAATTCTTTCACCGCAGCTGTTACAGGACGAATATTGATAATTTGTTGTGGTGTCAAGACTTCATTATCTTGAACAGACATACGTTCACGGACATTACGTTCCATACGAGAAAGTCCAAGACGTACTTGATTGGCAAGCAATTCACCAACCGCACGGATACGACGGTTTCCAAGGTGGTCGATATCATCTACACGGCCAAGTCCTTCCGCCAAGTTAAGGAAGTAGCTCATCTCAGCAAGGATATCTGCAGGAGTGACGATACGAACCTTGTCATCTGGATTAGCATTACCAATGATTGTTACGACACGGTCTGGATCAGTTGGAGCAACAACCTTGAATTTTTGAAGAACAACTGGCTCAGTCACAACCGCAGCATCATTTGGAATGTAGACAATCTTGTTCAAATCACCATTCAAATGGCTTTCAATACTTTCAATCACGCTACGAGTCATGATTGTACCAGCTTCTACCAAGATTTCTCCTGTTTCAGGGTCTACCAATGGCTCTGCAATGGTTTGATTAAGCAAACGTGTTTTAACATTGAGTTTTTTATTGATTTTGTAACGACCAACTGCTGCTAAGTCATAGCGACGTGGGTCAAAGAAGCGTGCCACAAGCAAGCTACGTGAGCTTTCAGCAGTCTTAGGCTCACCTGGACGAAGACGTTCGTAAATTTCTTTCAAAGCTTCGTCTGTACGAGAGTCCATTGGGTTCTTATGGATATCTTTTTCAACAGTGTTGCGAACCAATTCGCTATCACCAAAGATATCAAAAATTTCATCATCACCTGAGAAACCAAGCGCACGAACCAATGTCGTAAATGGAATCTTACGAGTACGGTCGATACGAGTGTAGGCGATATCTTTTGAGTCACTTTCAAGTTCCAACCAAGCTCCACGGTTAGGGATAACTGTTGAACCGTAGCCCACTTTACCGTTTTTATCAACTTTATCGTTAAAGTAAACACCTGGCGAGCGGACCAACTGAGATACGATGATACGTTCACCACCATTGATGATGAAAGTACCCATTTCTGTCATGATTGGGAAATCACCAAAGAAAACTTCTTGAGTTTTGATTTCGCCTGTTTCTTTATTGATCAAGCGGAAGGTTACAAAAATTGGTGCTGAGTAGCTAGCATCGTGAATACGAGCTTCTTCTAGCGTATATTTTGGTTCCTTGATTTCATATCCAACAAATTCCAACTCCATTGTGTCTGTGAAGTTTGAAATTGGCAATACATCTTCAAACACTTCCTTCAGACCATGGTCTAGGAAATCTTTGAATGAGTCAGTTTGAATTTCAATCAAATTTGGTAAGTCAAGAACTTCTTTGATTCTTGAAAAACTACGACGGGTACGATGTTTCCCGTATTGAACGTCATGTCCTGCCAAGATGATTCTCCTTTGTAAATAAGTTCCAAGCCTTGTCAATCAGGCTTTTCTAATCGTCATATGGTTTTAAAAACCCCCTATCACCGTGTCCTCTTGATGAATTTTCAGAATCTTTAAGTCTTTGTTACAAACACGCAAAATCCTGAAAAAAAGCACAAAAAGAGCAGCTAAATCTGACTTTTTCAGAAGATTTAACTGCTGTGAGCCTTGTCTGGACAATATTTCAGACAAAACCTACGACAAATGATTATTCATATTATACCCTATTTAGCTAGATTTTTCAAGGGGATTGATGAATTTTTGACAAAATCTTTTCCTATTAGAAAGACTAGCTAAATCGTAACAAAATCTGTTGCGATTTTTCTTTTATTTTAGTTTCAGGAAAACGCTTGCATATTCTTTTACTAAGTGCTATACTGATATAGAAATTTATTGATTGGAGAATCATTATGAGAAAAACACCATCTCACACTGAGAAAAAAATGGTCTACAGCATCCGTTCCCTCAAGAATGGAACTGGTTCTGTCCTTATCGGCGCAAGCTTTGTCCTACTTGCCATGGCTACACCAACTATCTCAGCCAACGAAAATACACCCAACCACTAACGCAAGTAATAGTGAAACTACTACTGCCCTTGCCCAACCTCTTACTGATACAACAAACCAGCGCTGGTAAGAACGAAAGTGATTTTTCTTCACCTAAAAATGCAAACGCTTCCCTAGAGAAAAAAGAAGAAAAACCTGCAACAGAGCCAACCACTCCTGTTGCAAGCCCAGCCGATTCAGCACCACAAACCGGACAAGATCGTTCAAGTGAGCCAACTACTTCTACTAGTCCAGTAACGACTGAAACTAAGGCAGAAGAGCCAATCGAAGACAACTACTTCCGTATCCACGTCAAAAAACTTCCTGAAGAAAACAAGGATGCTCAAGGACTATGGACTTGGGATGATGTTGAAAAACCTTCTGAAAATCTGGCCTAAACGGAGCCTTGTCCTTTAAGGATGCCAAAAAAGATGACTACGGCTACTACCTAGATGTCAAATTAAAGGGAGAACAAGCCAAGAAAAATTAGCTTCCTCATCAATAATACAGCTGGGAAAAATCTAACCGGCGATAAATCGGTAGAAAAACTGGCACCAAAGATGAATGAGGCTTGGTTGGACCAAGATCACAAGGTTTTCTCTTACGAGCCACAACCTGCAGGAACTATTCGCGTCAACTACTACCGCACAGATGGCAACTATGACAAGAAATCTCTCTGGTACTGGGGAGATGTGAAAAGAGCCAAGTAGTGGTGAATGGCCTAACGGAACAGACTTTACGGCTACAGGCAAATATGGTCGCTATATCGATATTCCACTCAAAGATGCAGCTAAAGATCTTGGATTTTTATTACTAGACAGAAACAAACAAGGAGACGATGTGAAAATCCGTAAAGAAGATTATAAGTTCACAGATTTGAAAAAAATCATAGCCAAATTTTCCTAAAAGACGATGACGAATCCATTTACACAAATCCATACTATGTGCACGATATCCGCATGACAGGAGCTCAACACGTAGGAACTTCTAGCATTGAAAGTAGTTTTTCAACACTTGTCGGTGCTAAAAAAGAAGATATCCTCAAACACTCCAACATCACTAATCATCTAGGAAACAAAGTAACTATCACTGATGTTGCAATCGATGAAGCTGGTAAGAAAGTGACCTACAGCGGAGATTTCTCTGACACAAAACATCCTTATACCGTTAGCTACAACTCTGACAAATTCACTACCAAAACAAGCTGGCGTCTGAAAGATGAGACTTACAGCTATGATGGTAAACTTGGAGCTGACCTAAAAGAAGAAGGAAAACAGGTTGATTTAACTCTTTGGTCACCAAGTGCTGATAAGGTTTCTGTTGTTGTCTACGACAAGAATGACCCTGAAAAAGTGGTTGGAACTGTCGCTCTTGAAAAAGGGGAAAGAGGAACTTGGAAACAAACTCTAGATAGCACAAACAAACTCGGAATCACAGATTTCACTGGCTACTACTATCAATACCAAATCGAGCGTCAAGGGTAAAACTGTTCTTGCACTCGATCCTTACGCTAAATCTCTCGCTGCTTGGAACAGCGATCTATGCAAAAACAGACGCTGCCCATAAAGTGGCTAAAGCCGCCTTTGTAGATCCAGCCAAACTAGGACCTCAAGACTTGACTTATGGTAAGATTCACAACTTCAAACTCGTGAAGATGCCGTTATCTACGAAGCTCATGTGCGTGACTTCACTTCAGATCCTGCCATTGCAAAAGACTTGACCAAACCATTTGGTACCTTTGAAGCCTTTATCGAAAAACTAGACTACCTCAAAGACTTGGGTGTAACCCACATCCAGCTCCTTCCAGTCTTGTCTTACTACTTTGTCAATGAATTGAAAAACCATGAACGCTTGTCTGACTATGCTTCAAGCAACAGCAACTACAACTGGGGATATGACCCTCAAAACTACTTCTCATTGACTGGTATGTACTCAAGCGATCCTAAGAATCCAGAAAAACGAATCGCAGAATTCAAAAACCTCATCAACGAAATCCACAAACGTGGCATGGGAGCCATCCTGGACGTAGTGTATAACCATACAGCCAAAGTCGATATCTTTGAAGACCTAGAACCAAACTACTACCACTTTATGGATGCTGACGGAACACCTCGAACTAGCTTTGGTGGTGGACGTTTGGGGACAACTCACTATATGACCAAACGCCTCCTAGTTGATTCTATCAAGTATCTAGTTGATACCTACAAAGTTGATGGATTCCGTTTCGATATGATGGGAGACCATGATGCCGCTTCTATCGAAGAAGCTTACAAGGCTGCACGCGCCCTCAATCCAAACCTCATCATGTTAGGCGAAGGTTGGAGAACCTATGCTGGTGATGAAAATATGCCTACTAGAGCTGCTGATCAAGATTGGATGAAACATACCGATACTGTCGCTGTCTTCTCAGATGACATCCGTAACAACCTCAAAGTCTGGTTATCCAAATGAAGGTCAACCTGCCTTTATCACAGGTGGCAAACGTGATATCAACACTATCTTCCAAAAAAATCTGATTGCTCAACCAACCAACTTTGAAGCAGACAGTCCCTGGAGATGTGATTCAATACATCGCAGCCCATGATAACTTGACCCTCTTTGACATCATCGCTCAGTCTATCAAAAAGACCCAAGCAAGGCTGAGAACTATGCTGAAATCCATCGTCGTTTGCGACTTGGAAATCTCATGGTCTTGACAGCTCAAGGAACTCCATTTATCCACTCTGGTCAGGAATATGGACGTACCAAACAATTCCGTGACCCAGCCTACAAGACTCCAGTAGCAGAGGATAAAGTTCCAAACAAATCTCACTTGTTGCGTGATAAGGACGGCAATCCATTTGACTATCCTTACTTCATCCATGACTCTTATGATTCGAGTGATGCTATCAACAAGTTTGACTGGACTAAGGCTACAGATGGAAAAAGCATATCCTGAAAATGTCAAGAGCCGTGACTATATGAAAGGGTTGATTGCCCTTCGTCAATCTACAGATGCCTTCCGACTTAAGAGTCTCCAAGATATCAAAGACCGTGTCCACCTCATCACTGTCCCAGGTCAAAATGGTGTGGAAAAAGAGGATGTAGTGATTGGCTACCAAATCACTGCTCCAAACGGAGATATCTACGCAGTCTTTGTCAATGCGGACGAAAAAAAGCTCGCGAATTTAATTTGGGAACTGCCTTTGCCCACCTCAGAAATGCTGAAGTTTTAGGCAGATGAAAACCAAGCAGGGACCAGTAGGAATTGCCAACCCGAAAGGACTTGAATGGACTGAAAAAAGGCTTGAAATTAAATGCCCTTACAGCTACTGTTCTTCGAGTCTCTCAAGGCGGTGCACATTGTTGCCCCAGCTGTGGAAGAAAAACCAGAATTTGACCTTTCTAGCTTAAAACAAGAACAAGGGCAAAATAACGACCAAGGTACTATTTCAAACCGAGTAGTCAAACCTGAACCTCAAGATCCAGCTCCACAAGTTAGACCTGACTCTACTAAACCAGATGAAAAAGTGACTAATGCAGAAGATAAACCTAGCCAAGCTACAACTGATTCACAAACTGAAAAGCCAGTACAAGCAGCACAATCATCATCTGTAAAAGAAGCAGTTCAAAACGAATCGGTAGAAAACTCTAGCAAGGATAATACACCTGCACCCTAGCTAAACAAGCTGAACTTCCAAATACAGGAACCAAAAACGATCACAAACTCCTGTTGGCAGGAATCAGCCTCCTTGCCCTTCTAGGTCTCGGGTTCTTGCTAAAAACCAAAAAAGAGAACTAAACTAGCCCTCCTATAGAACAATCCCCCAAGCCTTAACGCTCGGGGGATTGATTTTTGCCCTAATAAGCCTATCTATCAAATCATATATTCTACACTATAGGTCGCATCCGAGAGTATTCGTGCCAAAAATTGCTTGGTTCGTTCTTCTTTTGGACGACTAAAGAACTCATAGGCATTATTTTCTTCAACAATTTTCCCACCATCCATAAAAATGACATGGTTGGCTACATCTCTAGCAAAACCCATCTCATGAGTCACTACTACCATAGTAACCCCTTCTTTAGCTAACTGTTTTAAAACATCTAAAACATCCCCTACCAACTCTGGATCCAAGGCCGATGTTGGCTCATCCAATAAAATGACCTCTGGTTTCACAGCGATGGCGCGCGCAATACCGATTCGTTGTTGCTGGCCTCCCGAAAGCTGAGAGGGATAGTAATCTTTATAAGCTAGTAAACCAACTTTTTCTAAGGCAGCTTCCGCACGTTTGATGGCTTCTTCCTTAGGAATTTTCCGAGCAATCACCAGACCCTCTAAAATATTTTCCAAGGCTGTTTTATTGGCGAATAAATTATAATGTTGGAAAACGAAGGCGGTCTTCTGGCGAATTTCTAAAATATCTTTTTTGGTCAATTTGCCAAGATCGTAGTCTTTATCAGCAAGCTTCAAAGAGCCACTATCGGCCTTTTTCTAAATGATTGAGACATCTGAGAAAAGTCGTTTTACCTGATCCAGATGGCCCCAATATTACAACCACATCCCCTTGGTTGACCTTGAGATTAACATCTTCTAGGACTTGTCTGTCTCCAAATTTTTTTGCAATATGTTCTACTTGTAACATTGTCTCCTCCTATGCTAAACCTGTACTGGGCACTAGTTGTCCCTTTTCTCTTCGAATATAGCGTTTCTCTAAGATTGAAAAGCCCCATTGAATCAACCCGCAAATAAGAATGTACTGTAAAAAGATCACAAAATAGGATTCAAAATACTGATAACCATAAGACGCTTCAACACGGGCAATGGCTGTAATATCCTTAATGGTCATCACAAAGACCAAAGAGGTTCCTTTCACAATATTTATAACTAGATTAGCCAGATTGGGCAGGGCTGATCGCAAGGCCTGTGGAAAAACAATCCTCACATAAGCCTGACTAGTGGTTAAACCAATCGCTTGTGCAGCTTCTAATTGTCCCTTATCCACAGTCAAAATAGTCGAACGTAAGATTTCTGATAAACTACCTGTTGTCATCAGGTTATAGATAATAAAAGCATAATAGATAGGGATTGAGTTTAAAGATGTCAACATCACTTCCTATGCTTTTAAGAAATTGATTGAGCAAACTCGGAAACAAACTATAAAAGAAAAGAATCAGCAAAATCGGAGGTGTTGCTCTTATAAAAGCTAGATACACGAGAGAGAAAGTTCGAACACCTTTTACTTTATATATTTGTCCCAGAGCTAAAAACAAGGCTGGTAGAAAACTTAAGACCATGGCTACAATCATGATAATCAAGGTGGTCGGTACCCCTTTTAAGGTCTCTAAAAAGGTTTTTGCAATATAGTCTAAATCCATATCCTATCTCCCTTTCGTTTCCAAAGATTTTTCTAACAAGCGACTCAAGAAGGAAACAGCCAAGGCCACACCCCAATAAAGAATGGCAACCGCTGTATAGGTTTCAAGAGAGTAATTCCCCAAATTGCGACTGATTAAGAGATTCCCAGCCCCCATGACATCTACAAAACCAATCGTATAGGCTAGGGCAGCGTCCCGCATCAAATTTAGAATAGCGGTCGTCACATTTGGAAGAGCCACTTGAAAAGCCTGAGGAAAAATGATTCTCCAAAATGTCTGACTAGGTGTCAGACCAATACTGACTCCAGCCTCCATCTGACCTTTGGGAATTGCCTGATAAGAAGCCTTAAACACTTCTGCAATGATAGCCGCAAATAGCAAGACCATGGTGAATAAGACGAAGACCGTCTTAGACCAGTTGTTGATATCTAAATTCAGCCACCATTTTAAAAATTCAGGTAAACCATAAAAAACTAAAAACAGTAAGACAATGGGGGGAGTACAGCGAAGAGTGAAAATATAGGCCTTGGAAAGACCTGCAAAAGTCTTTTCTTCTCCCACCTGTGCCCAAGCCAATAGACCACCGAAAAGTGAACCAAGGATTGTAGTAAAAAAGAGAATGGACAAGGTCATAGGAAGAGCCTGCCATAAGGTGGGTAAAAATTGGAACACTCTTGAAAAATCATATGAAACCATGTAAACCTCTTTCTAATACTCAATGAAAATCAAAAAGCAAACTAGGAAACTTAGCCGCAGGTTGCTCAAAACAGTGTTTTGAGGTTGTGGATAGAACTGACGAAGTCAGTAACCATACCTACGGCAAGGCGTCGTTGACGCGGTTTGAAGAGATTTTCGAAGAGTATAACATGCCTGATTGCTCATCTAATCTTTATCAACGTAACTAAAGACATCTTCTTTAAAGTATTTTTGAGAAAGTTTAGCTAGGGTACCGTCTTCTCTTAATTCTTTAATAGCTTTTTCATACTCTTTAGCAAACTTCTCACCCTTTTCATCACGGTGAATCAAGGGATAGGTTGGAATTCCTTTATAAGGGAACCAGCTAAGTTTGTCCGTATATTGGTGGTAAGAACCATCCTCTGCTGTCACTGCTTTTTCAAAAGACAACTTGATATCAAAGAAGGCATCATAACGTCCTTCTAAAACCCAAGCATAAGCATCTGCCACCTTGAAGGATTCAGCAGCTGTCAACTCAATTGGTGTATCCTTATGCTTGCTCATTATAACTATTGATAACATTCCACTGAGCATTCTGAGGAGAGATTGGTACTAATTTTCCTTTATTTTTGGCGAAATCATCAATATTCTTATATTTAGCTTCATCTTCTTTTCTAACAGTAAAACCAATAATGCTGGCTCCTACTGGCTCAGATGGAATAATAAATTTCTTAGCCCGTTCATCTGTATACCAAGCACCTTTCAGTTCCCAATATCGTACTTGCCAGACTCAAGTCCAATCAAGAGATCATCATCACTAGTTCCTGTATACTCAAATTTATAATCAGCTAGTTTCTCATCAACTGCCTTTAAAACAGCGACTTCATAACCATCTGATTCCCCTTTTTCGTCAATAAAATCATAAGGGACATAGTTTTGAGTATGGGCAACTTTTAAAGTTGTTACTTGTCCAGACGAAGCTGCATCTGCACCCTTAGTAGATGCTCCTGCTAAAGTTCTACCAATAATCGTTGCTCCAAGTACTGCCACAACCACAACTCCACCAATAATCCATGTTTTCTTACTCATATTCTTCTCCTTTATTTATCTAATGCTTCTCTCACCCACTGGATATGTTCCACTGCAATATCGCTCGGAATGGTACAATCTGCTCCAAGTATGAGGCCATCTTTACCTGTTTCTTCTATCAATCGTTTGGTTTCAGCTTGAATTTCTTCCTTACTGCCTCGATAGAGAAGGCCATCTTTACCGTTTTCAAATCCTCCCAAAACAGTACGACCCTTGAAAATCTCACGACCTTCTTTTAGGCTGATCCCTTCTGGTCCAACTGCCCAATTAAAAACATGAGCTGGATAGTCGGCAAAGATATGAATATCGTTTCGGGCTCCTTCATAGCCACAGATATGAAGGATATTTACCCCACCAACCGACTTAGCTGCATTTAAAACAGTCAGTTCACTCGGCGCAATAATCTCCTGATAGTCTTCAACAGAAACACGCGCATCCTGAATACTTTGCACACTAAGATAGATACCGTCTGCTCCTGCATCTTTAATAATAGCTTGACTCAAGCTAGCGATATCTTGCGCAATCACATCAAGTACTTTTTTCAATTTCTGAGGATCTTGAACTAAGAAATCTGCAATGAGATCATCTCCACCAGACACTTCTCCAAGTAACCATTTGAGGTAGGTCACAGGCGCAAAAATATTGTAAATAGCAACAATATCTTCTGTAAACTCCTGCTTAATCTTCTTCACTAATTCTACCTGCTCTCTAATCCACGGATGATCTTCACCCAGAGGTTGAATCTCCGACAGCTCTTGGAGTGACTTTCCTTTGGCAATAACTGGATTTGGATAAGCAAAATAGCCATCACTCATCAACTTGATAAAGTCGGGATTTAGTTCACGGATAAAACGTTTGTGACCTTGTATGTTCTTTTCAATAATCACAGGATTTGAAAATCCCTTTAACCATTCCTCTTCTGATGTAAAGTGGTGCCAAAAACCTATAGGTACACGATCAACCACTTCTCCTCTAAATGCTTTTAAAACCCATTCTCTTTTTTCTGACATCTCTATTCTCCATTTCTTTCTTTTTCAACTAATAAAACACTGGCAATATCATTGGTTTGAATAAAAGGAAGACTTCCTTTCTGAAAATCCTGAACTCCATGACATCTTGGCCCTTCCTTACAAGCAAGTCCCTTTGTAAGACTGATCGCAAGTAAGATGACAAAGCCGAGGGCCGTCCCTACCAATAGCCACTTTTTTCTTTTCATAAGGCCCTCCTATTCTAAAACAGCAGCCTGACGAATCCAGTCCAATCTTTCTAATTCAAATCATCTGGAACTGTACAATCCGCTCCAAGAAGGACTCCTCTAGTCCCAGCTTCAGTCAACAAGCGTTTGGTTTCCTCTTGTAGTGCAGCCTTTCTACCTCCATAAAGCAGGCTCTGCTTTCCATTTTCAAAACCACCCAAGACCGCTTTGCCATGAAATAGCTCCTGACCTTGAGGTAAACTGACTGCTTCATGGTGGGTTGCCCAATTGAAAACCTGGGCTGGATAATCTTTGAAAATAGTCACATTGTTACTGGCACCTTGGAAACCGCAGATATGCAGGATATTTACCCCACCTACCTGATTGGCAGCTTCTAAAACCTTTATGTTGCTTGGCTCAATATAGGTCTGATACAATTCTGCTGTGATGCGCTCATCCTGAATTTCTTGAGTACTGAGATAGATTCCCATCTGCTCCACCATCCTGAATGATTTTTCTTTAGTTAGGATAGCGATATCCTCTGCTATCACGTCTAAAAATTTCACTGAATAGCTCTGGATTTTCAAGAAAAAGATCTGCAACCTCCTTATCACCTCTAGAAGTCTCTGTACGAAACCACCTTTTCAAGTAGGAAATCGGAGAAAAGATATTGTAGAATGAAGCAATATCCTCAGTGAAGGTTGCTCGAATAGCTTGTACTACTTCTACTTGTTGCTGAATCCAAGGATGATTTTCACCAATCGACTCAATAGAAGCCAGCTCCTGAATACTTGAAACCAAAGGACTGTAGACATCACTTGGATAAATGAAAAAGCCGTCACTCATCATTTTGACAAAGTCAGGATGAATTCTTTCAACGTACTTCCGATGTCCCTCTACACTTTTTTGAAAGATACGTGAGTTATTTAAACCTTGCCCTTTTTCCTCCAGTGTTACAAAATGAAACCAAAAGCCTACAGGAACCCGTTCCACTTCTTCTCCTCGGATGGCTCTAAAAACTAGTTCTCTTTTACTTGTCATACTTTTCTCCTTCCATTTGGATTGAAACCATCTTACCACTCCTTTTTACCTTTTCCCAATATATATTGACTATCGACTTGATTGATATTGTTTATATCAATAACGAAAAAAATCTCTGGAAAGCTTGATTTTACTAGCTTTTCAGAGATTCTTTTCTGTTTATTGCTTTTTTAAAATAGTTGTTATATAGATTTTTTTATCAGCCTGATTAGGATTTTTTATTAAGCCTCTTTCATGGCAAAGTATTCCCGTACTTTGGGTGCCACTTGCATTCCGAAGAGTTCAATAGCTCTCAGAACTTGTTCATGAGGCATGGAACCAAGCGGTAGGTGGAGCATGAAAGCGGTCCAAACCTAAAGTCCTCAATCATGCGAATCAATTTTTCTGCCACCTGATCTGGATTGCCCACAAACATAGCACCATTTGGCCCAACTTGCTCCAAATATTGCTCATAACGCAATTCCTGCCAGTGCGGACGGTCTTTGGAAATAGCATCCACCACTTGCTTGGTCGGATGGAAATAATCTTTCACAGCCTGCTCGCCATCTTCAGCAATCCAACCCCAAGAATGAGCTCCAACCTTTAGCTCCTGACTGGCATGGCCCGCTTCGCTCCCAATCTCACGGTAAGCTTGAATCAACTGTTTAAAATAACGAGGGTTACCACCAATAATGGCATAGACAATCGGTAGACCTGCCTGAGCAATCTTCACTGTTGATTCGACATGACCACCTGTCGCTATCCACAAGGGTAATTTATCCTGAACTGGACGAGGATAGACTTCTTTGCTAGAGATTGTTTGGGTCAATCGACCTTGCCAGTCTAACTTGGTCTTTTCATTGACTAACTGAAGCAAGTCTAATTTCTCATCAAAAAGGGCTCCGTAGTCTTTCAAATCATAGCCAAACAAGGGAAAAGATTCCGTGAAAGAACCCCTTCCAGCCATAATCTCCGCACGTCCATTTGACAAAGCATCGATAGTGGCATATTGTTGGAACAAACGAATCGGATCCATGCTCGAGAGAATGCTGACTGCACTGGTCAAACGGATTTTCTTGGTATTGACTGCCCCAGCTGCCAGGACAATCTCTGGAGCTGATACTGCAAAATCTGCTCGATGGTGCTCACCAATCCCATATACATCCAAACCAACCTTATCAGCCAGCTCAATCTCCGCCACCAACTGACGAATGCGTTCGGCATGACTGTAAGTTTGCCCAGTCCCTTCAAGCTCCGTTGTTTCCCCAAATGTTGAAATTCCCAATTCTACCATTGTGATTCTCCCTGTCTATCTCTGTCCTTCAATTTTAAAAATTATTCTAACACGAATCTTGAGTACAAGCAATCAATTTGCTCACAAGAAAAAGCCTAGATAACTAGACTTTTTTAGCTTATTCTACCGTTACTGACTTAGCAAGGTTACGTGGTTTATCCACATCAAGGCCACGGTGGAGTGTTGCAAAGTAAGCGACCAATTGCGTTGGCACGACCATTGAGATTGGTGAGAGGTAAGGGTGTACGGTCGTAAGAACGATATCGTCTGTATCTTTGGCAACATTTTCTTCTGCGATAGTGAGGACTTTGGCACCACGGGCTGCCACCTCTTGGATATTTCCACGAGTATGGTTGGCAAGGACTGGATCTGACAAGAGGGCCAAGACAGGCGTTCCTTCTTCAATCAAGGCAATAGTTCCGTGCTTGAGTTCTCCTGCCGCAAAGCCTTCACACTGGATGTAAGAAATCTCTTTGAGTTTGAGACTTGCTTCCATGGCTACATAGTAATCTTGACCACGTCCGATATAAAAGGCGTTGCGAGTTGTTTCAAGAAGATCACGAACCTTGGCTTCGATGGTTTCTTTCTCTGAAAGAGTTGATTCGATAGACTGAGCTACAATTGACAACTCATGCACCAAATCAAAGGCTTGCGCTTTGGCATTGCCATTTGCTTCTCCGACTGCTTTTGCAAGGAAGGCAAGGGCTGCGATTTGTGCTGTATAGGCTTTAGTTGATGCCACGGCAATTTCAGGACCTGCGTGAAGGAGCATGGTATGGTTGGCTTCACGTGAAAGGGTTGAACCAGGAACGTTTGTCACTGTCAAGCTTGGGATTCCCATTTCATTAGCCTTAACCAAAACCTGACGGCTATCCGCTGTTTCACCAGACTGGCTGATAAAGATGAAGAGTGGTTTCTTGCTGAGGAGTGGCATACCGTAGCCCCACTCAGATGAAATTCCAAGCTCAACTGGTGTATCCGTCAATTCTTCCAACATCTTCTTAGAAGCAAATCCTGCATGGTAAGATGTTCCAGCTGCAAGGATGTAGATGCGGTCTGCGTCTTGAACAGCCTTGATGATAGCTGGGTCTACGACAACTTGACCAGCCTCATCTGTGTAGGCTTGGATGAGTTTACGCATAACAGTTGGTTGCTCATCAATTTCCTTGAGCATGTAGTAAGGATAAGTTCCCTTACCGATATCTGACAAATCAAGCTCAGCAGTGTAGCTAGCACGCTCACGACTGTTGCCATCATAGTCTTGAACTTCCACGCTATCAGCCTTGACGATTACCAGCTCTTGGTCATGAATTTCCATATATTGGTTGGTTTCACGAATCATAGCCATAGCATCTGAGCAGACCATGTTATAGCCTTCTCCAAGACCAATCAAAAGTGGTGATTTATTTTTAGCTACGTAGATGACTTCAGGATCTTGTGAGTCAACCAAGGCAAAGGCATAAGAACCACGGATGATGTGAAGAGCTTTTTTGAAGGCTTCAAGAACTGACAAGCCATCTTCTTCCGCAAATTTTCCAATCAAGTGAACGGCGATTTCCGTATCTGTTTGCCCCTTAAAGTGGTGTCCTGCAAGGTATTCTTCCTTGATTTCAAGGTAGTTCTCAATCACCCCATTGTGCACCAAAACAAAACGTTCAGTCTCAGAGCGATGTGGGTGAGCATTGTCTTCCGTTGGTTTTCCGTGAGTAGCCCAACGAGTATGTCCAATACCAGTTGTTCCCTCAACACCAGCTGTCTTGGCAGACAATTCTGCAATACGACCAACCGCCTTGACTAGATGGTTTTCAGCACCACCTAGGACAAATCCCCGCAGAATCATAGCCACGGTATTCGAGCTTTTCAAGCCCTTGAATCAAAATATCAGTTGCATTTGTGTTTCCAACAACACCAACAATTCCACACATAGTATATACGACACAGACAAGCTGTGCTTTCTCCTTAAAATTGGTATAGTCTAATTCCTCTTTTATAGAATCAGCAAAAACAGTATATACTTGTTTCTTTCACTTGTCAAGAGTAAAAATTGGTATAGTTCAAATTAAACTCCTGTAAGTAAAAAACTCTGACCAATTAAAATCGGCTCTATAATATTTGTAGTGGGTAAATCCCCTATGGATATTATGGAGCCGATTTAGTTGTAGAAAAAAGTCCCATAAGATCTATAATGAAAAAGCGACCAAACCATCATTAGAAAGAATCATATGGAACAATTACATTTTATCACAAAACTACTCGATATTAAAGACCCTAATATCCAGATTCTAGACATCATCAATAAGGATACACACAAGGAAATCATCGCCAAACTGGACTACGACGCCCCATCTTGTCCTGATTGTGAAAGTCAAATGAAGAAATATGACTTTCAAAAAAACCGTCTAAGATTCCTTACCTCGAAACAACTGGTATGCCTACTAGAATTCTCCTTAAAAAAACGCCGTTTTTAAAGTGCTATCACTGTTCAAAAAAATGATGGTCGCTCGAAACCTCTCTCGTCAAGAAAAAAATCACCAAATCCCTCGTATTATCAACCAAAAAAATTGCTCAGAAGCTGATTGAAAAAAATTCTATGACGGATATTGCCCATCAGCTGTCCATTTCAACTTCAACTGTCATTCGCAAGCTCAATGACTTCCGTTTTAAGCATGATTTTTCTTGTCTTCCTGAGATTATGTCTTGGGATGAGTACGCTTTTACTAAGGGAAAGATGAGCTTCATTGCACAAGATTTTTGAAAAAGCTCAATATTATCACTGTTCTTGAGGGAAGAACACAAGCTATTATCCGAAAATCACTTTCTTAAATATGATAGGGCAGTCCGATGTCGAGTGAAAAATCATTACTATGGATATGTTTAGCCCCTACTATGACTTGGCTAGACAACTTTTTTTCCAAACGCTAAAAATCGTTCTAGATCGTTTCCATATTGTGCAACATCTTAGCCGTGCTATGAGTCGTGTCCGTGTCCAAATCATGAATCAGTTTCATCGAAAAATCCCATGAATACAAGGCCGTCAAGCGCTACTGGAAGCTCATCCAGCAGGATAGTCGTAAATTGAGTGATAAACGTTTTTATCGCCCTACTTTTCATATGCACTTAACGAATAAAGAGATTCTTGACAAGCTTTTGAGCTATTCAGAAGACTTGAAACACCACTATCAGCTCTATCAGCTCTTGCTTTTTCACTTCCAGAATAAGGAACCAGAGAAATTTTTCGGACTTATTGAGGACAATCTTAAGCAGGTTCATCCTCTTTTTCAGACTGTCTTTAAAACCTTCCTCAAGGATAAAGAAAAAGATTGTCAACGCCCTTCAACTACCCTATTCCAACGCCAAACTGGAAGCCACCAATAATCTCATCAAACTTATCAAGCGCAATGCCTTTGGTTTTCGGAACTTTGAAAACTTCAAAAAACGGATTTTTATCGCTCTGAACATCAAAAAAGAAAGGACGAAATTTGTCCTTTCTAGATATTAGCTTTTCTTCAACCCACTACAGTTGACAAAGAGCCTTAAAATCATCAGTCAGAGTCTTTTTTAAAATCCATTATTGTCGCTTAGTTCCTTGAACCAGTGCCCTGATTTTTTCAGACGACGTTCTTGCGTTTCCAAGTCTAATTCGACCAAACCATAGCGATTTTTATAGCTATTGAGCCATGACCAGCAATCAATAAAGGTCCAAATTAAGTATCCCTTACAGTTGGCTCCATCTTCAATGGCACGGTGCAGTTCACGAAGATGACCTTTTACAAAGTCAATACGGTAATCATCTTGAATCATTCCATCTTGACGGAATTTTTCTTCCCCTTCAACACCCATGCCATTCTCAGTCAACATCCACTCGATATTGCCATAATTTTCCTTGATATTTTGGGCGATATCATAAATCCCTTGCTCATAAATTTCCCAGCCACGGTGAAGATTGATTTTACGTCCAGGCATCACATAAGGCTCGTAAAAATGTTCTGGTAAGAGTGGACTCTCTGGATTCTTAGCAAATCGAGGAGCCATAACACGCAAAGGTTGATAGTAGTTGACACCAAGGAAGTCCACCGTATTGTCACGAATGAGCTTCAACTCCTCCTCTATAGCATCAGGCAAGAGACCTTGTTCATGCAAGATTTCTACCAACTCCTGTGGATAAGTCCCCAAAACAGACGGATCTAAGAAAGATTGGGCCTGAAAAAGGTCCGCAATATGAGCAGCCTTGACATCGGCAGGATGCTGACTACGTGGATAAGCCGGTGTCAAGTTGAGGACAATCCCAATCTTGGAATCAGGCAAGAGTTCATGACAGGCCTTAACCGCCCGACTGCTGGCCAATTGTGTATGATAAGCTACTTTAACGGCTGCCTCTGCATCCACCTTATGTGGATAATGGGCATCGTAAAAATAGCCAAATTCTACTGGAACGATGGGCTCGTTAAAGGTAATCCATTGATCCACTAAATCTCCGTAGGTCTCAAAACAAAAACGAGCATAGTCTTCATAGGCTGAGACAGTCGCCTTATTTTCCCAACCATCACCAGCTTCTTGAAGGGCAAAAGGCAGATCAAAATGATAAAGATTGACTAAAAGACGAATCCCTTTAGCCTTAATAGCCTCAAAAACCTTACGATAGAAATCCACACCTTGAGCATTGACTTTTCCACGCCCTTGTGGAAAAATCCGTGACCACTGAATAGAAGTCCGAAAAGCCGTGTGACCAGTTTCTAACAGTAGCTCAATGTCCTTTTCCCAGTTTTCATAAAAGGTTGATGTTTTATCTGGACCAATCCCATTATAGTAACGATTTGGCTCCACTTGGTACCAATAATCCCAGAGATTATCTCCCTTACCGTCACCAGCTACACGTCCTTCTGTCTGCGGTCCAGAAGTAGAGGATCCCCAGACAAAATCCTTTGGAAATCTTAGCATACATTTACCTCTTTATCTACTCATTTTTCCCATTATACAGAAAAAACAAGGTAAAAACTAGTTACATTTTTTTCCTTGTTTTTTTCTTCTGATTATAGTTTTTATTTCTTGCTGAGGATTTCAAGCGTTTCAAGCAAGTTATCTGCATGAACTTCGATGGTGTCACCAGTCGCTTTAATCTTCACTTCTACGATGCCATCGGCTGCTTTTTTACCAACAGTGATACGGATTGGCAATCCAATCAAGTCGCTGTCGCTAAATTTGACTCCGACACGTTCGTTACGGTCGTCTGTCAAGACTTCGTAACCTGCTCCCATCAAACTTGTTTCAAGTTTTTCTGTCAAGGCTTGCGCTTCTTCGTCCTTGACATTGACAGTGATCAAGTGCACATCAAATGGTGCCAATTCTTTAGGGAAGTTGATTCCCCAAGCGTAACGGTATTCACCTTTTGGCGTTTTGTTAACAAAGAGGCGAGCGTGTTGCTCCATCACTGCTGAAAGGAGACGGCTGACACCGATACCGTAACATCCCATGATAATTGGCACAGCACGGCCATTTTCATCCAAGACATCTGCTCCCATGCTTGCTGAATAGCGAGTGCCGAGTTTGAAGATGTGACCAATTTCGATACCACGCGCAAAGTTAAGGACACCTTGTCCGTCTGGTGAAATTTCACCCTCACGAACTTCACGGATATCCACATATTCTGCAGTAAAGTCACGACCTGGGTTCACACCCGTCAAGTGGTAGCCATCTTCGTTAGCACCCACAACTGCATTGCGAACATCTTGCACCTTACGGTCTGCAATGATTTTAACATTCTCTGGCAAACCAACTGGGCCAAGTGAACCAAATCCTGCTTGAACAAGATTCGCCACTTCTTCTTCGCTAGCAACGTCGAAGAAATCTGCTCCCAAATGGTTTTTCAATTTAACTTCGTTGAGTTGGTCATTTCCAACTAGAAGGGCTGCAACAAGCTCACCATCTGCCATGTAGAAGAGAGTTTTAATCGTTTGTTCTTCTGGAACGTTGAGGAAGGCTGCAACTTCATCGATTGATTTAACATCTGGTGTTGCAACACGAGTCACTTCTTCTTCAGCGACAACACGGTTGCTTGGTTTGTACTCGTTTGTTGCCATTTCCAAGTTAGCCGCATAGCTAGACTCACTTGAGTAAGCAATGGTATCTTCACCAGAAACCATCCATTTGAGCAATTCTGCCTTGATTTCTTCTTGCACTTCTGCAGGAATTTCGTCAAATGAGGCAACTGACTTGTCCAAGACAACCCAGCGGTCAAGGTCTGTACGAGCAGGTGTAATGGCCATAAATTCTTGGCTGTCCTTACCACCCATGGCTCCACCGTCACCGATGATAGCCTTGAAAGTCTAAACCACTACGAGTGAAAATACGCTCATAAGCAGCCTTGTACTCATCATAAACACTGTCCAAACTATCATAGTTAGCGTGGAAGCTGTAAGCATCCTTCATGATAAACTCACGTGTACGGAGAAGTCCATTACGTGGGCGTTTTTCATCACGATACTTAGGCTGGATTTGATAAAGGTTAAGTGGCAATTGCTTGTAAGACTTAACAGAATCACGGACAATAGCTGTAAAGGTTTCTTCGTGAGTTGGACCTAGGATAAAGTCTGATTTTTCACGGTTTTTTAGTTTGTAAAGGTCTTCACCATAAGTTTCGTAACGACCTGATTCGCGCCACAATTCTGCACTGAGAAGGGCAGGAGCCAACATCTCAACGGCACCAATCTTGTCGAATTCTTGGCGCATGATATTTTTAGCTTTTTCAATCACACGGTTGGCAAGTGGTAGGTAAGAATAAACACCTGCTGAGACTTGACGAACATAACCAGCTCGCAACATAAGAGCATGGCTGATAACTTGAGCATCGCTTGGCATTTCGCGAAGCGTTGGGATAGGCATTTTACTTTGTTTCATAATATTCCTCGATTATCTAAAAAAGAGTCGCATAATGTCATTCCAGGTCACAGCAATCATCAAGACAACCATGATGACCACTCCGGCCAAGGTGACATAGGTTTCAATTTCTTGTTTTCAATGGTTTGCGGCGGATGGCTTCTAGGATATTGAGCACAATCTTACCACCATCCAGGGCTGGAATCGGAATAAGATTAAAAATCCCGATATTGATGGAAATCATTGCCAAGAAGTACAAGACATTCTCAATTCCATTTTTAGCAGCATCACTACTTGCCTTAAAGATGGCAACAGGTCCACCTAGCTTGTTCAAATCCGGTTGGAAAATCAGATTTTTCAGAGCTGAGAGAATTCGGAGAGCTGAGTCAGCAGCAGTTGTAAAACCACCTACAAACATGGATAGAAAATCTGACTTAATTCCCTGGTTGAACACCTAGAAGGTAACGACCTTGACTTTCTTCTGGAGTAACAGTGACTTGTTTGTCACTACCATTTTCAGAAATAGTCACATCCAAGGTCGGGGCCGTCTTATCTTTGGTTTCTGATTCCACAGCCTGAATCAAACTTTCCCAGTTGCTAACCTCATGTGAGCCAATCTTGGTAATCTGTGCCGTTTCTGGCACTCCTACCTTAGCCAAGGCCCCTTGGGGCATGACATGGAAACTGGTTGGTATCAACATCTCTGACACCACCCTGCATGAAGATTAAAATCCAGAAAAACAACGACACCTAAGATAAAGTTGTTCATAGGGCCTGCAAAAGTTAGTAATCAGTTTCCCCCAGATAGTCGCATTTTGATATTGAACATCTAAAGGAGCAATCCGAACCTCAGTTCCATCTGCTTCCACAACCGTTGCATCGTGATCCACTGCAAATGTTTTTTCTTCTTCCAGAACCAAGCCCCTGATAAAGAGCTTGTCTTCAAAGTCAAACTGGGTCACCTGCATAGGAAGAGCTGTTTGATCCAATTTTTTACCTGAGAGATTGATGCGTTTAACCTTACCGTCCTCAGCAAGTGTCAAACTGACAGGAGTTCCTGTCTTGATTTCAGTTGTATCATCACCCCAACCGGCCATGCGGACATAGCCACCCAAAGGCAAGATTCGAATGGTATAGGCTGTCCCATCCTTGCCAATGTGAGCAAAGATTTTGGGTCCCATACCGATGGCAAATTCACGCACTAGAATTCCTGATTTCTTGGCAAAGTAGAAGTGGCCGAACTCGTGCACCACCACAATAATCCCGAAAACCAGAATAAAGGTTAAAATTCCGAGCATAGTATTTCCTCCATCTTTTGATTAAAAGAGTCCAAATAAGTGCATGATTGGAAATACAAGCAACATACTATCAAAACGATCCAAACACCACCATGTCCAGGGATAAATTTCCCAGAATCCTTGACACCAAAGTGACGCTTGATCGAACTTTCTAGTAAATCACCAAATTGTCCAGCAATGCTAAAGAAAATAGCAAAGACTGACATCTTGTAAATTCCATACGGAAGAGCAACTGTACTGTCAAACATCATAAAGATGATGGTTACTAAAATCGCACCTAAAATACCACCCAAGGCACCCTCAAAGGTTTTATTTGGAGAAACTGTCGGAGCTAATTTTCGTTTACCATAGTTCATTCCTACAAGATAGGCACCACTGTCGGTCGCCCAGACGATACACAAGGCCAAGAGCGCCTTATCTAAACCTGCAACACGAGCGTCTAGCAGAGCATTAAATCCAAAGCCAACATAGAAACTCATAGCCAGAGGGAAAACAGCATCCTCAATCGTATAAGACTTGCTAAATACAGTCGTTCCTAACATGATTGAAATCAAAACACTATAAGCAACTACATTCCCATCAACTGGTAAAAAAGTCAGGTAATTCTCCAAGGGAATGGTCAAGGCAAAGGTGGCAAAGAGGGTCAAGAGGCCCTCCATCGTCATGGTCTCTAGACCTCTCATCTTCAAAAGTTCATGCATGGCTAGCATGGCTATAATTCCAATTGCTATCTGAAGCAAGAGTCCCCCAATCATTAAAATTGGTAGGAAAATAGCCAGGGCAATCCCTGCAAACAAGGTTCTTTTCTGTAAATCCTGTGTCATATTTCCTCCTAAACTCCTCCAAATCGGCGATGACGACGATTGTAGGCAAGAATGGCTTCCTGCAAGGCCGCCTCGTCAAAATCAGGCCACAAGGTATCCGTAAAATAGAGCTCACTATAGGCTCCCTGCCATGGAAGGAAATTGCTCAAACGCAATTCTCCACTAGTACGGATAATCAAGTCTGGGTCTCGTAACTCCTTAGGCAAATGCTGGGTGAAGAGATAGTTGCCAATCAATTCTTCTGTGATGTCACCTGGGTTGATTTTGGCATCTAAAACATCCTGAGAAATCAACTTAAGAGCCTGTGTAATCTCAGCACGTCCACCATAGTTGAGGGCAAAATTAAGAATCAAACCTGTGTTGTTCTTAGTCAATTCCTCAGCCTTGGTCAGAGCTTCAAAGGTTTGCTTAGGCAGGCGGTCTGTCTCCCCAATCATTTGAATCTTAACATTATTCGCATGCAATTCCGGGACATAATTATCATAAAACTCTACTGGCAAGTTCATGATAAACTTGACTTCCTGATCTGGACGGGTCCAGTTTTCCGTAGAAAAAGCATAGACCGTAATCACCTTGACGCCTAGTTTGTTGGCTGCCTTGGTCACAGTTTGCAATGCTTCCATGCCCGCCTTATGTCCGAAGACTCGCGGTTGCATACGTTTTTTAGCCCAACGGCCATTGCCATCCATGATGATGCCGATATGAGCAGGAACCTGTGTCGGAACCTCTACTTCCACAGCCTTATCTTTCTTAAAAAATCCAAACATGATCTTATTCCTATTCAAAAATCTATCGTTTCATTATACCATATTTCCCTATTTTCTTCTATCACTAAGCTATTTATTCTCAGGCACCAAGCCCATTTTTCAAAAAAATAAGTCGCCTGATTGGGCGACTCTATTTTTTATAGGGAGATTATTATGAAAAAGTTTTAGGAGTTTAAGTTAAGGTCTTCTTAACTTATGAACTTAGTATACACTTCCTAGCTTAAAGTTTCCTTAAGTATTTTTAAAAATCAAATTTTTCCATTTTTCTTGCCAATTTTTCTTGGACAGCCGTGTTTGATAGAGTTTCATTCGGTCTTCATTTTCTAAAAAATGAGGAGTTGGGCGAACTTGAAAATTCAAAATATCCTCAAGTCCATAGGGAGTAAAAAGTTCCAAAGCGGATTCTTCATTCAAACGGAGCCCAACCGCCGTACACCGTTCTGGATACTTACTCATAGCATCACGAGAGCTGGTATAGGGCGCAGTATGAGGACTATGCTGGTGCATATAGACCTGATTTTTCAATTCCCACTGGTACTGAGGAAAGTCCTCTCGCAGTTTTTTCTCTAGGGACAGGGTTTCCTCATAAGAAATATCCGGATCAAAGAAAATCACATCTACATCTGTTTCACAGTCAAAAGGGGATTCGTCTGACAAGAGATTCCAGATGAAATTTCTGACAGAACCTGCTGCCAACCACGAGTCTTTCAGACCAAGGTTTCGGATGATCGTCAGAATAGCCATCATATCCGAATTTTCTCTAAAAGCCTCTAGAATTTCTTGCTTATTTTTCATTGTACTCATACCCCAAATGCTCATATGCCTTAGCAGTCGCCACCCGTCCAGACCGTGTCCGCATGATAAAACCTTTTTGGATCAAGTAGGGTTCATACATGTCTTCGACTGTCTCACGCTCTTCGGCGATATTGACAGAAAGAGTTCCTAATCCGACAGGACCACCACCGTACATCTCAATCATGGTGCGAAGGATTTTTTGGATCCACATAGTCCAAACCTTCATGGTCAACATCCAGCATAGTCAAAGCCTTATCGGTAATAAGATCATCGATAACCCCATTCCCCATAATCTGAGCAAAATCCGCGC